>Ga0247780_1000069_pt1 | contig 91942 bp, 118 predicted proteins | sample UWRJL079202R5_FD_179927 | JGI IMG/M metagenome (GOLD analysis project Ga0247780, IMG submission 179927) | Plant litter microbial communities from Arlington Agricultural Research Station in Wisconsin, United States - UWRJ-L079-202R-5 | ecosystem: Environmental > Terrestrial > Plant litter >...
CCCCCCCCTCTTTGTTCCCCCCCCCCCCCCCCCCTCTCCGAGGATTATCCCCCCTTCCCCTCCCTCGTGAAACATCCTGGTAATAACTGGAACGGCCGCGCGCGAATGGTATCTCGTCATGCCGCTGCCGGACAATGTCAACGGGACCATCAGCGGGACCCATGCGGCAAAAAAAAGGTTAGCGAGCGACAGCTCCAATACAAGTCCAAGGCGTAGAAGCACTTTCCAACGGGCCCAGAAAGAGCTTGAAATTAGGAAAGGGCCATTGGCTTGAATGCCCGCGCCACTTGCATTGGACAGCGCTGTCGCCAAGAGGCCCATTTGATGCTAACCATTCTACTCAAAGTCTGACGCATACGAGAAACCGCGGAATTCTTCTTGCATAGCTTGCGAAAGGACTGGGGAAATATTAGCATATTCTCAAATATAGACAGACAAACGAATCCACACATACCTGACTGCACCGGGGTAAGAACCGGAGTAACGCTTGTGAACTCGCTATCGAAATTACTGGTATCGGTGGCACTCTTAATTTGGGGCAGGAACGGCGGTTGCACCCTCTTTTGGTAGATGTCGTCCCAATTGGTTGTTCTAAAGAAAGGCTGCGACATGATCTCCTGAGCGTCCGTCGGCCCGCTTCCTAGACGTTGATCCGGCTCCCGAGTGAGTAGCTTCTGCAAGATGGAGACACTGTCGCGGGGCATGTGGATGGGGTAGAGAGGCTCGTCGGCGAGAATGGCGTCATAAATTTCATCCTCGTCCTCGCCACGGAAGGGGGATTGCTGGAGAAGCATCTGGTAGATGAGCACGCCAAACGCCCACCAGTCGACTGCACGACCATATTTCTTGTCGAGCAGAATCTAGCAGACGAGAGTCAGCCAAGACCGTGTGAGCGGGGGGGTAGGGTACAAACCTCAGGGGCCATGAACTCAGGGGTACCGCAGAACGTGCTCGTTGTTGAGCCATACCACATATCCTCCTTGCAAAGACCGTAATCGGCAATCTTGATGTGCCCATCGAGAGTCAAGAGGATATTGTCAAGCTTGAGATCGCGATAGATAACTCCGTTTTCATGGAAATATTTGAGTGCTAAACACACCTCGGCGGCGTAAAACCTGACCGGGAATTAGTATCGCCTCAGGGACACGGGTATTAAATGTTCTTACTGTGCACGCTTCGTGCCGAATTGGCCGCGTTGGATGTGCAGCATCAAATCGCCACCACTAACGTACTCCATCACGAAGTACACCCGTGTTTCGGTCTGGAAGCAAGCATGGAGGGTCGTCAAAAACGGGTGTCGCTCGCGGTTGGCGATTAGGAAGACCCGCTTCTCAGATCGGATACTTTCCACCTCGTCGTTTTCTATAATGAACTCCTTCTTAAGTACTTTGATGGCGTAGAGTTTTCGGCTACGCTTCGTCTCAGCCAACATGACCTTGCCGAAGTTGCCCTTGCCAAGCACAGCTAAGAAGTTGAAATGGTCCAGACTGATCTTCTGGCCTGTCCCCGGGTCGGTTGCCAGCGGGAGGGGCCGCTTTGTTGGTACCGGTATTCCAGAACTGGGCTGAATTTGCTGTTCTGCTACAGGTTGGGGCTTGGGTGTTGAGATCTGCTGCGGCTGCTGTTGGTACATCTGGTGCTGGGCAGGCTGCTGTTGCTGCTGTTGACTAGGCCGGGCCTGCAGCTGTTGCTGCTGCTGCGGCTGTTGTTGCTGTTGCTGCTGTTGCACCTGAGGCTGGTTGGGATACGCGCCGATATTGGCATAGTCCGCGGGGTTATACTTTCGCTGTTGCTGCTGTTGTCCGTACTGCTGCTGGGCACCGCCGGGTCCACTATACAGGTCGTCGTCATGCTGGTCTGGCCGTCCGCCATATCCGCCAGGAGAGCCATAGTGACTGGGACCGAAGTCTGGGATTTGACTACCCATTTGTTGTTGAGGCTGCATGGTAAGCTTCGGCGCCATTGCCGCTGCTGCCGCTGCGGATGCGGCCGTTGAGTTCGATGTCCTGTCAGGGGCTGGCGTTCGCAACGGTGTGGTTTGGCTATACATGAGTTTGGCGGCTTCGGTAGCCTCGGGCGAGGCAATGGAGGGGGCATACGACGAGCTTCCGCTGTATTGTTGGCTCCCTTGGCTGCTAATCGACGGTTTAGCCGCCGGCCTCAAGGTTCGGTCAGCCATCGGCTTGCTCTTCTTCTGAGACCGTATACCCTCCAAGATCTGATTTGCCACAGCCATAGACATGCCGCAGAAGTCGGGGACCAGATGGACGCACTGAGCGTGGGCAGTGAGAGCACACTCCGTACATCTTCTCGAGTTCTTCTTGGAGCCGATGGGCAGCATATAACCACAGTGGCAGCACCAGTTGGCGGTGAGATTCGAGAAAGGCTGGAAGCGGTGGGGAATCCGGTGGTTGATCTTCTCTTCGTCGGGATCCGTCTCTGCGTTGCTCTTGCTGATACACTTTGTGACGACGCCAGTATAACATTTAGTGTGGCATGTATACTTGCAATCCTCGCACTGCATACCTGCCGAGTACTTAAGGAAGTCTCCGCAGAGAGCGCAGCGCATAATGTTGTAGAACTGGCGCTGGACGAACTTGTGGCCGTACATCTCGTGGACCTCTTCCTTTCTCTGACGCACGGCACCTTTGCGATTGAGACCGGCGTCCATCATTCCCAGGGCCCTGTTTTCCTTGACAAAGTTGAAGCTGAGATGTATCTGGCCCGTCGGCTCGAGATTAAACCAACCATCGATCGGCTGGGACGTAATATGCGCTTGGTGCTGTGGCTGCTGGAGACCTTGAGGGCTGTACACGCTGCCCTGCTGTTGCCCACCAGGAGAATTTGGCGGCGCGGCGAATTGGGGTGCTTGCGCTCCCATTGGAAACTGTCCAGGGGGGGCTCGTGGGCCAGATCCAACCTGGTGTGCAGAAACCCATCCCGCGGTATTGTTCTCGGCTTCGATCTTCTTGCGGCGGAGCTCCTCCGCAATGTCTGAAATCCTGACCCAGAGCAAGGCGATAGGGACCGGGTGCTCACCGGGCTTGTCGTAGACAGTGAGCTCGACCTCGTTTGCCTTATCAACTATTATGGTGTGGTACTCTGCTTCCCACTTGTCGGTTCGCGACGCTCTCGTTCTTGCTACGACGTTATCCTCCACCTTCACGGCAACAAATGTCTCGGGGGCGCGGGAGAACCGGCCTAAGGGGGCGTGGTCGACGTCCTTCACGGCCAAGACGCGAATGGCAAGCTGACCACTCAGGGGTTTCCTTAGGTTCGGCATGTTGATACTATCATCTGCATCATAGCGTCAGCCCACGAAAACAAGGACCGAGTCGCTCGGTCGACAAGATACGTACCATCCGCTGAGTCAACGTCCATATCGATGTGCAGCTCTTCATATCTTTTCAGGGACTGCTTGAGCAGGACGATTTTCTGCTTGCTCTCGAGGCGCCGTGCGGAGGCATCAGCCCTGCTCTTCTTGTCGCCCTCCATTTGGTAAAGCTGGACCATCTTCTCGATGCCCTTCAGGTACTGCTCCTCAACATTCAACTTGAACTGGATCTGCGACAGCATCAGTTGAATCCGCGGCCCAAGATACGGCGTGTCAAATTTGATCAGATCTATAGCCGAGCAGTTGTCAGCAAAATGCCCATGCACCCCCCACCCAAGGACTCATAGGGGGACACCGTACCAAGCTTGGAGAAGTTCGGGCGCGCCTTCGGTATTGCGGAGTGAGGTGGCTGTCCAGGAAAGGGGCCGTGGGCAGGCATGAGCTCGCCGGGCGCGCCGCCGTACTGAGAGTACCCGGCATAATCTCCATATGATCCTCCTCGCTCGTCCTTGGGCGGCGGCGCGGGCGGTCCCATGGAGCCGTCGGGCTCGTTACTCATGAAGGAGCCTCCCATGGTCGACCCTCCCAGCGACATATTGTCGACGCCATGGCCGATCCTCCGCAGCTGCAGCTCGCGCAGGCGCTCCTCGAAGAACTCGAGATTCCTCCGCCCCTCGCGCATCTGCGTGTCGAGCTTGGAGCGTACGGCCTCATTGGTAGTCTGCTGGCGCATAAGATTGGCGGCATTGATCAGGGCCTTCTCGCGCTCGATCTTCTTGGAGATGTCCTGGATCTTCTCCTCGTCGTTCATGGCGGCGGTGGTGGGACTGCGCCGGGCGCGCAGCGAGGGCTAAGGATGCACAAAATAGGGTTGATTTGCGGGTGTTGGAGGGTGCCGGCTCCCTAGGGTAAGAGCTGCTTCGCAAGCCGGGGCTGCGATTTGGAGGAGGTATTTACGCGGTGCAAGGCCGGGTGCGAAATGGTGGTGGTGTGAGTGGTAGATGTCGTCAGTGACGAATTATGGCGGGGTTTTGTGTTTCGCATTTGGCAGCAGCCCTTTTGTTGTTGCGATTTTGGGCCGCGGTGCCTTGCTCCTCTTCCTACTCTAGGTGGCAGGGGTGCCTAGATCCAGAGGGGATATGGAGGGGCAACTCATGCTGCCTTTCCAGACTGGGCTCACACGCGGTCCTGTTTCCGGCTTTTTTTGCTGGGACCACAAACTGGGAAGACGAGACGAAAGGACGGTAGATAGGAATTTCATTTTCCGCCGTCCTGCTGGCTGGCTCTTAAATTCTTGCCTCCGCACTCAGCTTCAGCCCTGATTACCGGGTCGATGGTGGGCTCCGCCTAGCTAGGCACTCCTTTGATCTGCAACTTTCTATCTCTGTGTACGCAGTCACGCAGTGTGTCTATGCCTCGGGTTTGATTCCCCAGCTGCAGCCCAGACATCGCCGCAAGGCTCCGGAGCTCTCAAGGGATAGCTCTGCGGGTGAATGCGCCTCAGCGGGGTACTCGACATGCAGTCCTCAGCCAGACCGCGAATGATCCTCGAGTGACAGCACCGCTTTTGTTCCCATTTGTTTGTATGACGAACTGGTGCTCAACCAACCTGACTGTTATCACCTGTGGGAGGCCATTTGGCACTGGCGCCTCGCCCTACTGTGTAGGTCACTCGATTCCGTCGGGTTTGCTCCACAGAAAGTCCAACGCCGACCCCCCAAATTGCAGCACCCAAGGTAATCCACGATAAGGAGGCGGGCCGATTGCTGGGAACAGTCGAGAAGGCCACCGGACTCGCTTCGACGCGTGCGGGCCTCCCGCTGGGTGCTGACTCTCTTCTGGGGCGACTAATGAGAAGCTCCCTGAAAGGAATGCTGACGGACACCAGACGGGTGGTTGGGCATCCGCCACCCGGAGAAGGGTCGGGCGTGAGTCTTCTGCTCCGGCCGAGTAGGACTGCCCGTAGGACTTTGTTGAGTGTGCTCGCGCTCACGCAGGGCCGCCTATCAGCGGGGTTGATGCTCTCCTGGTCCTGCGCCTCGTTGGACGAGATGCGAGACCGGCGGCGGGGGAGGGGTTGGCCCACAGTCAATGGAGGGGCTCAACATGATTGGCCACAGCTCGCAGCTTCTCGTTATCGCATCAGCTCAGCTTCAAAAGATTCCAACTCATCCTTCAGCTTATGTGACAAGCTGCGCGACGGAACGGGCATTTCTGCCATTAATTACAGGGGAAACCTCAATTCTGGGGCTAAGCTGCCAGGCTATCGACTCACTCGACCATGGAACCGCAAGTCTTCAGTCATGTGTCGAGGCAATCCAGCATCAGCCTCAAACGACACCTTCCTCCTCGAGGATGAAGTGCTACCTGCGTCTCACTTCTCGCCCCGTGCAAAAAGAAGGAGGGGATTGACGTGGAAATAAACGAGAATACATCAATATGGGATTGCTGGACGTAGTGTTTTCTTGGTTATTTGGAATTGTTGCAACAGCCACCCTCTCCAAGCAACACATTTGCCGCCGCGTACTCGGCAACATCGCCTGCTTTGTGAGCACTTAGAAGCCTACCGAACCCACAAGTTTCGGTAAACAGTAATATGTCTCGACTCAAGGTCGGGTTCCCTACCACAATGCGAAACATCGGTCCTACGGATAGGTCTGCCGGCTATGCGGTCGGAAACGGCACGCGACATTCTACGGCAACAGGACTCCATCCCTAGTCCAGTTGCATACTACGAGTACAAGAAGCTTCAAGGCCGGCACAGAGACCCAGGGGTTAAAATGCAACTTTGCCTGTCGTGGGTAGGAGGGCGGTCCGTTTGTTTGTGTACAAAACACGTAGTCCTATATCTTGCAAGACGTAAACGAAGTATTCGTGGTAACCAACAGGGCCGCATGGGTGTTCAGACTCAGTTGCGTAGGATTCCATTTTCAGGGGTAACCTTGATGGTGCGATAAACTCGGCTCTAGTGTAGCAAGTAAACACCCTGTAACCAACCCATCGCCGAACTCCAATTCAACACCGTTCCCAAATACGCATTAGAGCGCAGTAGTACATTTAATTGGTATAGTCCTTCTGGAGCATCTTCGCAATAGTGTTAAGCCTTTCAACAGTGGTTAGCAAACGGTCGTATGACACAGGGCGGAGTGCAGACTCACTGGATATTGCTGGTACCCTCATAAATGGCGCCAATCTTGCTGTCGCGCCAGTACTTCTCCGCGAGTCCCTCGCGGACAAAGCCCATACCACCCATCCACTCAACTGCAAGGCCGCTGACCCGACCGGCAACCTGCGAGGCGTAGAGCTTGGCCATGGCGGCGTCCATAACGAAGTCCTCGCCAGCCTCCTTCTTGCGGGCCGCGTTGTACATGAGAGCCCTAGCAGCGCAAATCTCGGTGTAGGACTGCGCAATTTGGTGCTGCATTCCCTGGAACTCGCCGACTAACTGGCCGAACTGCTTGCGGTCGTTCCAAACGTACTTGACGGCATTCTCCCAGGCACCGAGGGCCAATCCTGTCATCTGCGCGGCAATACCAATGCGGCCCTCATTGAGTAGCCCAATAGCGTACTTGTACCCTTGGCCCTTCTCGCCGAGCAGGTTCTCCTTGGGCACAAGGACGTCGTCAAAGTTGAGCACACATGTGCTGCTGGCCTTGATACCCAGCTTCTTCTCCTTCTTGGCAATGTTGAAGCCCTTCATGCCCTTGTCGACGATGAAAGCAGTGATGCCGCGATGCCCCTGCTCGGGGTTGATGTTTGCGAAGACGATGAAGAACTCGGCCTCCATGCTGTTAGTGATCCACATCTTGCTGCCAGTGATGACATATCCATCCGTGGTCTCCGTGGCCTTGGTCTTGAGCGCAAAGGCGTCGGATCCGCTCACGGGCTCCGAGAGGCAGAAAGACCCAACGGTGTTGGTGGCCAACTTGGGGAGGTACTTCTTCTTCAGCGCCTGGCTACCCCACTTGATGACAGCTGTGTTTACGAGCGTGTTGTGCACATCGACCATGACAGACACGGACGGATCAACACGCGCCAGCTCCTCAATCCCCACAATGGCCGCAGTGAAGTTCATGCCGGCACCGCCGTACTCCTCTGGAATCTCAACACCCATCAGACCCTGCTCAAAGAGCTGTTCCACCACCGTCGGGTCCATCTGCTCGGCCTCGTCCATGTCGCGGACCTTGGGGAGGATGACATCGCCGGCGAATTTGCGGACTGCCTCGGCCATGGCAGATTCGACCTCGGAGAAGTGTGTGATCGGTGTGGGTGGCATGTCCGTCAAGTCGCGCCGAGGGGCGGTTGTGGAAAGAGGGCGAGCGCTACACAGCCAGAAGAGTCAGGATGCATCATCATCGCCACGAGATCCCGGATTCTTACCCCTGAACGGCAGCAAGTGTTCTTGGTGTCCGGCTACTACATATCCTCGGCGTGGACGATGTTATGACCGTTGTCTGGCTTCTTCGCACCGCAGGGCGCAATGCTCTGGTGAATGACCTCATTCTGTGAGAGGCGAAAGAGAAACGCGGGGAGAGTAACAATACAGTTCGAGGCTGGGGCCAAGGGACAATTGGGCGTAACAAGCTTTCTCGAGGTAGAATATAAATGCACCTGCGCAAAAGAATCAAGGGGAGCTTTGGTTGTTTAAGCGGATTCGAACCTGACTAACGGGGGAAAAGGGAGACAAAAACCTAGGGCCCGGAGAACTCCTACATGTCCGAGTAAGGAAATGAACGGCCCAAGGGATGCGCAAGCACGGTTTCTGGAGTCGCAGACCGGACGCTTGCCGAGGTACGAATCCACACAGGCTTTGGGCTGGCAAGACGAAGCTGTGACGAAGTGCTGCTCCACTTGAGGGGCAGCGCCGGGGCAACCCGCTTGCGCAGGGGTCGATGCAATGCACAGGCGAACCATGTGACCGAGCTTCGGTAAACCGATAATTGCCGAAGCTGAGGTCAGCTCATCACGCGCGTTAACACGTGACTATCAGCGTGACCCGTCAAAAAGTTACAGTTTAGCTTCCTGAATTGCATCGAGACCCGCCGTTCGCGATCGCGAGACAGAGGAGCGAGCTTGTCGCGCGCCAACACAAGCATCATGGCGACGCCGTTCTTCCGGAGCTTTCTCCCCATATCGCTGCGGCGGCCGCTGCTCGGTCCGGCCGTCTCCCCCGCAGTTTCACTGTTCGCATCTCCCGTCGCAAGGGCATTCTCGACAACACCAGTACAGAACAGTCCGACGCTGAACCAGGTATTAAAGGTAAGCTAGTACCTCTGCACCACCAATTGATCTCTGCCAGAGCTTACAATCACCGTCACAGGGCTGTCGAAAGCCGCAACGAGCTCGCCACGCAGTCTCCCCAGCCCTGTCCGCCATCAAAGCCCCTATGCTCAAGGGCGTCTGCGTCAAGGTGGGCATCACACGGCCCAAGAAACCCAACTCGGGCGAGCGAAAGACTGCCCGTGTCAGACTATCGACCGGCAAGGTTATCACCGCCTATATCCCCGGAGAGGGTCACAATATTCAGCAGCACAGTGTGGTCATGGTGCGAGGCGGACGTGCTCAGGATTGCCCCGGTGTTCGATATCACTTGATTAGAGGAGCGTTGGATCTGGTGAGTGGCCTTTCGGCACACCGATTTTCCGGTCGACGGGAGGCTAATCAGTTATGAAAATCTAGGGAGGCGTTTCGACCCGCGTGAGTAGCAGGAGTAAATACGGAACAAAGAAGCCGAAGAAGGCCTCAGTTGGTTAGAGTTGAGGCGCTCATGGTGGAGAAGAACAGTTCGTTTGGCGGAGGCATATGTATTCGCTAATACCTAAACACGTGGATTGCGTCCTCCAGTAGGGGGGATTGTTGGCATATCCGACTTCCTTGAAGTTCATCGAGGAAACAACCACGCTGTGTCATAGACTGTGTATAAAAGCGGTTATAGAGGCAAGGAAACATCTTACAATTAGAGCCACGTCAATGCAAGCGCAAAATCGTATGGAACTCTGCACGAAAACGGCGAGATAAATATTTACAGACAAATAACACTACCCGGCTTCCATGCCGCCGCACTGGATCTCAGCCAAGGCAAGTAATCGACCCCAGTGTGTGCTGTAAGAAAAACACAAACAGATCGACCCATACGCCTTCCAAATCCCCATTAGCCATTTTCTTTCCCCTTTTCCCCATGTGAGTTCAGCTACGATGCTCAAATGTCGAAAACACCGCTAGTTGGGTAAGGATAGTACAAGTCTAAAGTCGTTCACTCTGTTCCCATTCTTCCCCAGGTCATTCATCAAGTAGTCATGTTGCTATGTGTAGATAACAACTGATGCCTTAATCTTGCTGGTTCTCCCAGCCTTCTGGCTTGTCTAGGTTATTGATCTCGAAGTAGCGAGATGTGCCTAAGGTCACATTGTTAGTCACGCAGCCAGGAGTATTGTAAGCAGAGGAGGGTGGCTTACATGAGTACCCCTTCCAGTCAAAGTTGTCCTTGGGGTTGCAGTGGCACTTCAGATCCTGGCGGACCTTGTCCCCGGTAGGGCAGTGCGTGAACGGAACGTGATAGTAAGCGATGTCGTTGAAGAAGTGAATATCCTCCTTCTTGAGCATGAGACCAGCCGCAATAGAATGGACAGGGGCATCACCCCAGCGCTCATAGAAGAAGCCACCATCCTGATCAAGCGACTCGAAGAAGTCTGTGTACGCCTTGGACCGGAGCCATTCCAGACTGCCAATCTCAAAGTTGGACCACTGGGAGAACATGTTAGCCGTGTAAGATTTGCAGTGGACAGAGGCTACTTACGAAATGGCAGTGGTTGTATGTATCACCGCCGTCGTCGCTCAAGAAGCCCATCGAGTTGCCCTCGACAATGTGCTCGGGGTGGTTCTTGATGAACTTCTTCACGCTGTCCCAGAGAGTCGGGATCGTCTCGACGTACTCGTACAGGCTGAGCACGAAGCTGTACTTCTTGTTGTTCTCCTTCATGTAGCGGAAAGGGTCGTAGTGGACGTCGCAGAACAACTCGACGCTCGGCTCCACACGCCAGTAGTACTCGTAGTTCATCATGAGCGGCTGACGGAAGAAAAAGCCAGACTCAAAGCGGCACATGTGACGGTAAGAGACGCTGTCGCCATAAATGATCTTGCGCTGCGCCATGTCTTCGCGCACCTTCTTGGCCTTGTCCTGGTCAATATGGGGAGGGAACGACCAGTGCTCCTTCGGGATCTCGCCATAGTGCGTCTTGCCGGAAACAAGCGAGCTGGTCACCTTCTTAAAGGTCGAGTCGAACGGCTTGTCGTTGAGGAAGACCCAGTCATAGTTGTACCGCCTGTTGAATCGGTCCTCGACCTGGCGAATCGACTTTGCGATCTCCCAGACGTCAGAGTTGCGTGCCAGGGTAACGAATGTCGCGTTCACGCGCGGACCATCCTTGATACCAGAAAGATCATTCCACCCGGCATCGTTTGGTGACATAGCCATCGGGAATTCAGCAGGATCGAGATTGGCGCCGAAAATTGGCTTGTGCGGCTCCTTAGAGGCCGAGGAGCTGCCGCTGCCACTGCCGCTGCCGCTGTGGCTCTTGGTGTCGCTGGTGCTGCTGCCGGCCTTGCTACCGCTGCCCGTTGTACCGCTGCTACCACTGGTGCCGCTGTTACCGGTGGAGGCGCCCTCTCCGCCAGAGGTGGGAGCCTTCGGTTTGGTTGCCACAGGCTCATCGTGCTTACTACCGTAACTCGGGGTCTTGAAGGGGGGCTCAATGCTGTCTGAGCCGGAGATGTAATAAAGGGCCGCAAGAATCTAAAGCCGACAAATGTCAATAAACGTTGCAGCAGGACCTGGGTGATGGAATCAAATTGTTGGAGGCGACGAGAGGCAACGTACGAAAAATGTCACGAGGATGTATCGCACGTAGCGAGCGCTCCCGGCAGCCATCTTGGAGCCTGTTGACGGGTGCCCGTCAAATCGAGGAGATCGTGGATAACCGTGGGCCTTCTTCTCAGGAGAAGGTGATGCAGCACGGGTAATCATAAGACTGCCGTGGTTGTTGTAGGTGTGATTCTGGATTGAGGTGGCGCCGTGCCCGTGGCAATGGAGTGCGGACCACTGGATTCGTGTCCCGCTTATTCCAAACCAAGTGAAAGCTTAACGATGGCGAATGAAGCGACGCCGCGACTGGCGAAGTGAAGCAAAAAATTCACAACTGCGAAATACAGATCATTCTTCGCCCTCCAGATGGAAGCCGTCAAGAAAAGGAGACTGCAGCCCAGCTGGAAGCAGAAATCTTGATCATGAAAAGGAGGTCGACATGGGCCACGCGCTCCCAGACCAGCCAAAAGATTGGCACTCGTCCAGAAACGGCATCCACTGTATTTTTAGCCCTGCAATCCTGTAACTTTGGCCAGTACCATGCTAACAGTTCTGCCGCTATTCCAGGCACAGAGATGATAATGAGCAACCTTCAATCCAGGGGCAAGCCACTTCGTATAGTTCCCCTTAACCCCCAGGCAAATGAAGTCCCTGCGCCGCGACCTTCGCGCGATTCCTCAATCAGCGACGCGAACCACTTTGGTCCGTTGCACTAACTTTCCAGCTTTCAGCTCCTCTCGTGGCTTGAGCATGACAAACCGTCAACAGATCTGCGCACTTGATTCTTTGCAACGGCGTAAAGTGCCACAGATAAACTCAGCTTCTGGGCATTGGACTGGCCGACCCTGTCGTGCATTGGGGCTCCAACGAAGATCCCGCCTGGACTAGGATCACCGGCAACGCTGTGGGCCAAGCTGTTGCTGGCTCACTTGAACCGGGGACGACAGTTGATGAAGTCCGGGGTTCCGTTGTACTCAAACCACCGCTTTACAATCATGTCGTAGCGGAGGCAGTCACTGTACTCTATATGCAGACGCATGCGGGAGAGTGGACGGGCAGCAGCCCATGACGGAAGTACATATGGGACTGAACACATGGGCCAGTGGCGGTGGAAGTCTAGACTCCGAACCTGCTGCAGTGTGGGAGGCGGCCCGTCTTCCTTGGTTATCTATTAAGCTCCAAGGCTTCGGGCTGATCGCGGTTCTGAGCTGTGCTGGAGAAGAGACCGTATTTTAGCCTAGACAGAGTGGTGCAGCTGGGTGGCGCACCATAGCACGTTGCGGGATGAGCATGTTGCGGGATGCAGGCCTTGGACCGCTGAGCTGTCGGTAGCTTGCAGGAGGCCGCATCACATTGTCTTCCCAGTGGCGGTACGAAGAACATATGCTCTTATTCAAGGATGGGCATTTCGCGAAGACTCGAAAGAATGCTCAATCCTTGCCTGAATTCGATGGGGCGGATTTGCTTTGATCATTCTCTTGCATGGCCTTCCAGAAGGAATAATAAGGCAAAGGAGGGACCGAAGAGGATAGTCCGACTCTCCTTCCGATTGGCCGGTCGGATAATCTGAACCGTCATCCCACTTCCGTCGTCGGTCGGGCTGCGAGCTCAATTGACCCACACACAGAGCAGAGAGTTGGCCCTCACTCTTTGCGACACCGTTTCCATTCTTGCTCAGGCACGCCCTTCTCCCTTCTCGCGGAGCAAGAAGTGCGTCCTTCTCCGCAGTCCGTTCGAGGTGCTTCCTACTAGCTCTACTACCCCTTGCAACGCCTCCGTGGGGATCGACCTTCGAGCTTGATTTTGTGTGTTGTCAACTTGGTTCTGGTCTCGGATCGCATCATCATGATACTTGATCAAGTCGGCCATACCAGTATCTTCACCTAACGTGTTGTAAGTCCCAGCGCGACGCGTTTCCCCTCTTTGCGGACCTAGCCCGGCCATTTGCGCCGAGCCCACACGGCACAGCGTTCTGCCATCTTGATCCCTTGCCACGAATCTCGTCACCAGTGTGCACATATCCTTTCATCTGAACACCGTACATCAATCAAGGAACCTCCCTAGGTGCGCTGCTTTGGGTTATCTCTCAGATCCACGCATTTTTCTTCTGAAGGCGCGATACTGGTGATTCTCGAAGGCGCGACTTCCGATCCCCGCATTTCGCCTCCTCCCCGCCATCCTCTTGTGTCTCACTGTTTGCCTATCGTCGGTCGCGCAGCCATTGCTAATACGCTGTCCTACCAGTAATCCTTTCCTACAGCTTCGTCTCGTTCTTTAGCAGTACCATCATGTCGTTCTTCGGATTTGACGCTACCCGACCGAACCCGGTCGGTGCCGGGTTCTCCCAAGTTCGCGACCCCTTTGCTGGCCTCTCCAGCCATGACAACGATGTCAACGCCCTCGAGTTTGAAGATACCTACGATGGCCTGGGCGATCAGCTTGACGAAACCAACGACGCTTTCAATGATGACACCTTTGGGGACACAGGCGGCAGCGTTGCGAAAGCTCCGGTTGGCAAGGATTTTGATTTTTTCGGCCAGACTGCCAAGGTCGCCAATGCTATTGATGAGGAGCATGTCCGCTTCATCCGCCAGGTCCCTGTAGCCAGAGCTGCGCAACCGGTCACTCACTCGGCGTCTGGTCCAATGCACGCTCATGTGCCGCCCGCCGCGACGTCTTATAACTATGCGCCTCAGCCATCCTACAAGCCCGCTCCCGCTCGAACCGGCTATGAAAAGTACAGTCAGGAGCCCGTGGGCGAACTTCAAGTCGATGCAGCGCTGTGGGGCGTTGCGCCAAAGAAGCATACACCCGCCCCGCCACCCCAGACCCATTCTCCGGCGTCAGTTCCAGCTGGGCGCAAGATAATGAGTCTCGAAGAGGTCGAGGCTCAGATGCGCGCGCAGACAAAGCCTGCCCAGCCAGCTGCCCCCTCCCCAGTCCCCCAGCCTCAAGTTCAACAGGCGCAGGCGCATTATGACCAAGAATATCAGTTCCATCAGCAAGCTCAACCTCAGGCCCCTGTGCAGACCAACGATCAGCAGTACCACTCGGGACATAGCCATGGCCATCCTGTGACGATTCTTCAACGGCCTCAGTCCAAGCACGCCGCCACAGCCCAAGCCCAACCGCAGCAACAGCCAGTTCAACCAACTGCTCACCAACGACCCCAGCCGTCTGCTCCTGTTCAACCAACGCAAATTCTTCAGAATCCAAGCCGTCTGTCCGGCGATGCAGCCAGGCTCGGAGCCCACTCTCATCCAACCCCTCCAGCAGGCCATCCTACGCACCCCACGCACAGACAACAGGGTTCCTTCTCACGGCAGCAACAGGTTCCGGCGCAACTATCGGAGGAGGAGAAGGTAGCCTATATGGACCAGGAAGCGAAACGTGCCAAGCGCAATCATAAGATCTTCTTGATGTCTCGCGACAACGGTATCATGACGCCCCAAGACAAGAACTTTGTGACACGTATTCAGCTCCAACAACTCGTCGCTGCTACCGGTAACCCGAACGAACACGGCACAGATGAATCTCTCGCTGAGGATTTCTACTACCAAGTTCATAACCAAATCCAAGGTGGCCATCGCCAGCATCCTAGCCAGCCCCTGAACAACTTTGCGCAGACTTACTTGTTTCAGACCGGCAGCCGCCTAGGGGGCCTGCGACGTCATCATCGGGGACCTGAGAACCATATGCAAAGAATGGAGCAGCAAGTTCAGCGAGCTGTAGAGGCCGCCAAGAATAAGCCGAAAAACAAGCAGCTGGTAATCGAAGGCAGCCTGGGTAAAATCTCATTTAGCAATGCGAAGACGCCTAAGCCGTTGCTCAATATCAAGCGCAATGACGCTGCTAGCGAGACTGCGCGCCCGAGTAGCGCACACAAGAATATTCACACCACCAGCGGCTCGGACAAGAAAAGCGAGCTGCGATCTATTGAGGTGGTATACAGCACTCTGATGAAGATGGAAGATCATGACCGCATGATGCCAGCGCCTCCTACAGGCGAGGCTGACATTGACGCCATTGAGAAGGTCGTCGTGTGGAATACTACGGCACAGGCTCTCAACAAGAAGCTCTGGACTGCCCTTCGGGTTCACGATCACCCCCAACCCGGCTGCGCTCATCCGTTCATCGCGCTTCTCTCTTACACCAAAGGCAAAAAGGCGATGGAGCGCATCTTCCGCCACGCCACGCTGGAGCAGCGCACAATTATCCTTACCTTGATCGTCGTGAACCTCGATGAACTGGATGTTGTTCGGGGCGCCCAGGTCACTACTGGTGATATCCAGCTGAACGCCGCTATGCGTGAAAACGTGGAGCTGTTCTCAGTTGCCGTCATGTCAACTCTTTTCAACTTTATGAACGAGCTTGAACTTGACCTGGTTGCTGGTGTATTGGGCCTTGTCTGCAGCCGCAATGTAGATATTATCGCAAAGAGCAGAATCGGCGCCTCAATGCTTACTATGATCCTAAGCCGCGCTGAGATTATCAAGCATAGTGGTGGAGGCAGTGAGCAGTCCTGGCGATCTTGGTATGTTCCTCACAAGCTAGATGTGGCTTTTTGCTTGCTAACTTTCTTAGGGACGTGGCATATACCCAACTCTTCAACCTACTTGAGCCTAGCCTCCCCCATATCTTCCCCGGCACGGTCAGCTCAGGAGACGACATGTACGTCTGGCAGTTACTCGCCGCCATCGGTATCGGCGCTAGCCCCGACCAACAGCAGCGACTTGTACTTGCCGTCAAGGATCGTGTCATGGATACTGTCAACCTTGCCAAGACTCTACCCCATGACCTTTCCGCTCAACGCCTCCAGAATGTCAATCTTTTCATGCGCTCAATTGGCTTGGATGTTGAGCTGCTGCAGTAAAGCCGATTTCTTCTAGGGGCCCACCCTAGCATTGCGGAGGTGTTAAAATAGGAGCACGGTTCTGGATTTATGAAAAAGTTGCGTCTGCTTATTCGGAAGACTCCAGGGTTACCAAGTGACCCTCGGTCGAGGAGGTGGAGCGAAGTCTTGATCCCCCGTCCAGGGCAAGCTTTGCATCCACAGATGGTTTGGATGCGGGTAACGCACTCACGTATCAGTGTGGTCAGCCGTTGATACCATGCAGGACATTGAACCAGCGATGATTCAGCGTGTTTTGTGATACACAGCTGGGGATTGTACTGTACATGTAGATTAGAACCAGTACAGAAGTGGTAGCGGCACGCACGGCACATTTGTGGAGAGGCCATCACACGATGTATCAAGGGGTATCGACTCTATAAATGCGAGGTCCGGTAGTAATGACAGCCTCTTGCCTATGTGTCCCAACCAACACCAGATAATGTGTTCCCCTGCCAAACACTATGCAGTATGAGCCTCAAGGTCTCCAGTCAACAGCAAGCGTTAGGCCAACCAAAAGCTACTGGGCTAATCAAGCTGCATTGCATCAGCTGGGCCACTCCCGCTTGCCCCCCGTGTCCTGCCACCCCTTTTTGACGCTGCACTCGCTGCACCTGCAGCCCTGGGCCGGCCCGGCCGCTTCTTTGGCTCCTCTGTTTGCTCCTCCTTGGGCTCGAAAGCCACTTGCTTAGCCTTGCCTTTGCCTTTAGGGTCTGCTGTCGCAGGACCTGCCTGTGTCGCCGCCTCCTCGCCAGGTTTCGGATCACCAGGCTTAATCCCACTAACAGCACGTAGGAGCTCGTCTTCGCCCCAATCGGTCTGCAGCCGGGTTACCCTCTCTACCAAGTCAGGGGCACCGCTATCGTCGGCAGGGGTATCCGTTGCTGGCTCCTTGCCCTTTCCATCGACTTCCTGGTTGGTAGCAGCGACTCCTGACCGCATCAACAAGCTCTCGTTGTAGGCTTCCCAAGAGGCGTCGGCGTCATCCGGGACCCATTCCACGCGACGCCACGGCTCCGTTTGTACGGCGCGCAGGCGATCTGCCATAGTCTCAGTTGCTACGCCTTCGTCATCCATCGCCGCTTTGAGTGTCATTTGGATAGCTCGGCCGGCCACTTTCTCCGCGGCAGCGGCTGCTGCTGCTCCTCCTGGCGCCGGGCGGGCGAGACGCTCCTGCTCGGCCCCTGCGTCAATGTGGTGCGGGACTGGTCGGAGGTGGACGAGTGAGGAAACGGGTGTAAGATGGATGTTTTCTGAGGGTGACATCCGCCGTTAGCCAGAGACTCAAGGTGCTGGGACAACATGAAGAAGGACAGGTGACTCACTCCCTTGGAACACGCCAACCATGTACTTTGCGTTCTCCTCCTCGGTACTGCGACCACCGCCCAGCGTCTGAGTTCGCAGGACTTTGTCCTGTCGTGCCGCCTCGGCCCAGCTCAGGGGACCATTGTCGTCGTTTCCACCTCTGCGCCCACCAGCCGCACCACGAACTGCGGCGCTGCCGATGCCAAATCCGCCTGCCAGTCCCAGGCTTCCACCCTTCTTTGTCTCCATGGACTTCTGGAGCATGGTACCCCATTTGATTCCCTTGGCCTGGTCGTAAACTTGGGATGTCTCGATCGGCACGTCCACTTCGATCATTCCGGTTTTGGCTTTAACCCGCATCTCGGTGATGCGCGGCACCTTGATAGTGGCCGGGTCTTGGGCTGTCTTGTTGACATACTGAAGGATAAGGAGTTTGCGGTTCTCGGGGAGCGGGGGCTTGATAAAGACGGAGTAGGACGCGATAATGGGATCGTCGTCATCGTCGGCGCTCACATCGTGTGTGTCCGCTGGGTTCTGGTCCTCGGCCAGGGGCATGGACTCGCCCATGTTGGCTCGTCGGGGTGAGAGTGCTAGACTATGATCAATTGGATACAGGCTGGTTGTATAGATGGGCCCGATGCAATGATATCACTTTTAAAGGTATTTCGGTTATGCTGAGAAATAATAGAGCTCCCTGAAAGCGGATGGTTCTACCCCGCGACGACCGATGGACGCGCTGGTGGAATTTTTGAACGGTGGTGGGGCACGACCTCTAACCCCGCTGGTCTGTGAAGCAACGACCCGCCCGAAACAGGGCTGAAAGAGCCCCAGATTTGCCCGCTGTAGTGCGGCTCCTTCCAGGTCAACGTTCAACTTCATCAACACATAACCGGTCTCCATGATCCTACCACTATTATGTTAACAGACGCATACGATATGCGAACTCCTTTCTGTCTCACAAAAACCCCCCAAGTTTGGTTTCCATCGCTGCCCAAGATGACACCACACTACACGGAGTCTTCTTTGGCCAATCGCCGGGATTGGAAGGTGCCAGGGAACCAAGCCCAAGGTCCCCCAGCGATCAACAGGCGGCTGCGGTTGTTCACCTCCAGCTCACTCCTTTCCTCCGCCAGTTCGAGCGTCTTCCCGCATACCCCCCAGTCCGATTCCACTGCCGACAGGCGCCTCTTCGCGGTGTTGTTGCACAAAGCGCCATGCTTGCAGGGGGCAAAGCTCTCCTCTGGTTCCTTTCATTCGCAGCCATTTCCACTTCGAGTTGCACTCGAGGGGCACTGTGCAGTGCAGTGCAGCTAACTTGCAAGTCGCACGAGCCCTTTCTCTCGTGGTTGTCGGGTTTCTTGTGGTGTCAGCAGGGGACGGCAGTGCAGCGCCGTAATTACGGAATTCACGACGCTCGCAGCCGTTCTGGTGTGTGTAACCCGAGCTCCAGCGACCTAGTCCCTGCAAAACGAGGGATAACCTAGCTGGCAAACTGCAGTCCAACCACCCGAACATGACGGACATTCATCAGCTCTCCCACTCACATTGCTTGCATGTCAACGCTTCATTTCAAAATTACCAAGGCCATGGCATCTTCAAATCACATTCTATTTTGGGTATTTCGTACCGCCTCTGTGTGTGTCACTCTCCCCAACTTCGTATCATTTCGTTTATGTAATGTGTTCAACAGGAGGGAAGTTCCATCGGACTCGAAACAATGAAGGCTGGTCATCCTGTCCCACACCTCACTATGCGGGGGGCTTGCAGATATCTTAGGTGCTGCAATGGCAGGATGTGTGCAAGGCGAACAGACGGAAAAGACGGACAGAGTCGGGCGAATCCCAGCAACCGCGCTGTGTTTCCTCCCTCTCGTTCGCAAAGCCGATTCCACCGTATTTTGGCGAGCAGTTACACGATCCTCATATTGGCCACCTTCTTCGGCACTTCCAATTGAACTGGTACGTAGCAATGTGCACGTATCGAACGTCACTGAGTCCACAGGGCAGGCTCACGATTCCACGTAGCTCCAGGGTCTTGGGGAACTCAACACATCTTACCATATGCCCTCGGAAAGAGACCAAAATATTCCGATGCTTGCTGGGCGGGATCAGTAAACAGGTGCTCCCGCAGGCTGTGCCCTACAGCTAGTATTAGGTTACACAGTCATCCTCTTGGTGACCAAGTTGCCGCGCGCTCGGACTCATGAGGCCCTGCAGGTCGGATACGACTCCATGGGGGAAGGGGGCAGAAATTGTCCGCGGAAACATCCGGGCACACCCATGCTCTACGCACCCCAAAGCTGTGGCTAACCACCATGGGCAGCGACAGCGTGGGGAGTCTCGAGAGGAAACACTCAACCCAACCACGCGTGGGCCAGTGGTAGGAGCACGACAGGTCTCTTCATAACATTCGGAAAAGCTAGCTAGCAGCTACTTTGAACCTGAGGGCAGAGACGATGGTAGCAGGCTATCTCTGTGGGTTTCGTCAAGCTTGTTGTCTGGATCTGCGATCGTCGGCCCCGCCATTGAAGGGTGTCAGGCAGGGGGCGGGATCGCACAGGCGATCTTTCGCGCTAGGAACTCGTGAGAACTGATACTGTGACCGGAGGGCATCCGAGCCAGGACATTGGACGCCACACCATCGAAGCCCTGCCACATAGGAGCTCGAGTACTACTCCCTGGCGTTGCAGGTAACCATGGTTGATAGCGTGCCAGCACAGACAGACGGGAATCACAGACACTTCCGCCTTCCCGCCCTCCCCGGCCGGTGGAGGGCAGTCCTAGGTGTCATAAGCAACAAGACCCCCGGGAGCTGTAATCAAGTATCCAGATCCGTTTGAACGACTTTGCACCTACTTCCTACCTCGCAAGACATGAGAGTTGTAACCTTTTTAGCAAAGGTTCAACACAGAGCTTGCGCTCTCGCCGTCAACCCATACTAGCAATCGCCCACGAGTGACCGAGCTCGCACATCTGGTCAGCGATCGATGCTCACCCCCACGCCCAGATGAGCTCGACTACAGAGCCCCCTCCGGGGTCTTCCCCCACGGTTCTCCCACCAGCCTCACCCCGCGAGGACACCAGTCGAAGCATAGTTATAGCAGCTTTCGTCACTTGGGGTATCACAGCGGTCTTCGCTCTTCTGAGAGTTTATACACGGGCGCTCATCGTGCGGGCATTTGGGCCCTCGGACTGGTGTATCCTCATCGCATTAGTATGCCGAACCGCCCATGCTGAGGACTGTGACTCCACTAACCACGATGGTAGCTTCTCGCTGGCGGGCTTTCAGGGGCAATACTCAAACGTAAGCTGCTCTACAATCTCCACTACGGCCGGAATTCTGACCAGGTGAGCTCCAGAGACCCATCATGGCATGGGGTTACATGTTTCCGATATCAATGTGCTCGAAGAGTTTCCAATCATGCTCCACGTAAGCCCAGTTCCATCCAGCTGCGAAGTAGCTACCCACAGAGAGACATTAGTAACACAACTATCGTACTGTAGGCCTGGTGGTGGTCCTTAGTTTGTTACACGCTCACGTTGGCATTCTCCAAGGTTTCAATCTGTTTGCTCTACCTCAGCATCTTCACTCTCGAATGGGCGCGAAGAGCCTGCCACGTTGTTCTTGCTATCGTCGTACTTTCGAACGTGTGGGCCTTTGTCTCTGTCCTCACCTTTACGGTTCCTCTTGCGGCCACTTGGGACTACCGTGTCGTCGCAGCCTACACGACAAAACAGGAGATATGGTGGGCCATTACAGGGTACGCCGACTGTTCCATGCCATCGTCTCGATAAACCCCCAACTAATACGCAATCACATTTCAGGTTCGCAGTCGGAACTGATGTTCTCATTTTTGTGCTACCTATTCCTATCATCGCCCCCCTGAAGCTTCCCCGACGTCAAAAGGTAGCGGTAGTTGGCATTTTTACCGTTGGATTCTTGTAAGTCAATAAATACCCAATGCTAATTCATTGCTAACGGGAAATACTCCAGCACTGTCCTGGTCTCATTCATCCGGCTCGTCATGTTGATTCAGGAGAAGGGAACCCCCGATCCGGACTTCACCTACAACGGCACCACCCTCACCTACTGGACGATCATCGAGGTGAACACGGCGGTAGTTGTCGGCTGCATCATGACCCTGAAACCACTGGTGAGCAAGGTCTTCCCTGGCCTGCTCGCCTCGCGGAGCGCCTCCTCGGAGACAAGCATGGTCAGCAGCGACCCGCCTCTGACCATCGGCTCGAAACCGTCCCGAAACCCGCTATCGCCAGCGCGACGTGATTCGTGGATGGAACTTCCCGGGCATAACGACATGGGGGATGCCATGCTGAGAGATATTGAGTCGGGAAAATGGGAGAAAGCTTACGATTTGCAGCAACCACCGCCCACACATTTCGCATTGGGAAAACAGGAAGACGATATGATCACGGTGGTGACAAACCCGGACAAGGACAACCAATTTCGACAGAGCGACTCGTCATCTGGGTGATTACATCGGCTGCCATCAAGCTCTCCAACTTATCCCATCGCATGGGACTCTTTCCCCTCCTGCACGTTGGTCTCTTAGGCCTTTTTCCTATTTCGGTCTGATTTCTATTGTAACAGAACTGTATCTTCCGTATTTCCTTTGGCAAGGCGTCAGCAAGGCGCAAGGCTTGGGGTGGGTATTAACGGCGGCAAAACCTTCAAATTCAAAGCTGGCGAAAGCGGGCGCTGTACGACAGGAATCCTCTCAGGATGTCGGGTGCCACGATAGAAACGGTAGGGGTACGACGGGGCAACGATGAGGCGGTATTGGGTGACAATATGCGGTACATGGGTCAAAAGTCTAGCCTTTCTAACAAGTTGTGGCTCAGAGTGTTCGGACCGGTCCGGAAACGTAACTAATTAAAAGGGGGACATCCAGGCTAGTAGCAGTATGTTGGCTCCATAATATCCCTCGTGCCACATTTGACTGATTACTATTACAATTGATAGCTTGTTTTTATTCAAACTGTTTTGCGCACAGTAGACCACAACCATTCACGATTTCAAGTTTCTCTCTTCTTCGGGGAATCTCCTTATTTTTGGCCACACCTCAACGAAACACAACTCCGGTATCTGGTCATCTTGCCACACCTATATTCGGGAGGCTGCGAAAGACAGCCAGAAAGAACCTATCATACTGCCTCGAGCTGCTATCCTCCCGATACTGTTGAAAACTCTCCTCGCGAAATCAGTTGATGCAGACTTGCGGTCAGACAGATAGCCACCCACGTTTCCCTCCTATTTCACACTTCTTTTTACGATGCCTCTGCCGCTAATGATGATGATGATGCAAATAAGAACAAAACCGGCCGCCTACCACATCCCACGATAACACACCCATTTTTCTGCCGCCACCACCACTTTACCAGCCCCTTCCGGACATTTTCTCCTCAGGCTTGAGGTCCGCGTTGCTAATTCCCTTCATAGCCTCGCCATGCTCGATGCTCGCCTCGATCAGCGCCTTCGAATCCTTGTAGTTGGCGACAGCCTTCACAATGGCGCGCGCCCGACGAGCAGCGTGCTCGGGCGTCTCGGCGTCCTTGAAGATGCCGCTGCCGACGAAAACACCATCGCAGCCGAGGTGCATCATGAGCGCAGCGTCAGCCGGCGTAGCAACACCTCCGGCAGCAAAGTTGACAACCGGCAGGCGGCCCAACTCAGCGGTGCGCTGCAGCAGAGCGGCATCGCACCCCAGCTCGCGCGCCATGAGGGCCACGGCTAGCGGCCCGCCGTCGTTGAGGGCGGCGCGGGCGCGCGCAATCTCGGCGTTGACGGTGCGCATGTGCTTGACGGCCTCGACGACGTCGCCCGTGCCGGCCTCGCCCTTGGTGCGGATCATGGCGGCGCCCTCGGTGATGCGGCGCAGAGCCTCGCCGAGGTTGCGGCAGCCGCAGACAAAGGGGATGGTGAAGTCGGACTTTTGCACGTGGTACTGGTTGTCGGCGGGGGTGAGCACCTCGCTCTCGTCCACGTAGTCGACGCCGAGCGCCTCGAGGATCTGGCACTCGACGACGTGGCCGATGCGCGCCTTGGCCATCACGGGGATGGTCACGGCCGCTTGGATGTCCTTGATCATCTGCGGGTTGGACATGCGCGCCACGCCGCCCATCGCGCGGATGTCGGAGGGGATGCGCTCCAGCGCCATGACGGCGCACGCGCCGGCCTCTTCGGCGATGCGCGCCTCCGCCGCCGTCGTGACGTCCATGATCACGCCGCCCTTGAGCATCTGCGCGAGCCCGGCCTTGACGGTGAAGGCATCATCGCCCGTCCCGTTGGCGCCGTTGAGGTTTGCGGCCATTTTTTTGTTTTGCTTTTTTGAGGGACCGTTGATAAGGTTTTTTGGCGGGGTGGTGCGAAGGGAGAGGAGGGGGAGGGGGGCGATATGAGTGAGGGTTTTTGGTGGCGAGGGAAGTGCAGGCGAGCCGCTTCGAAGGGTTGTCTTTGATGTCACTCGCGTGGCTTCTGACCTCAGCGGGGTAAAACGGGTGAAGATGAGGGAAGAGGGCTGAAGGTGCTTTCCAATTGACGTTCTGGGGCTCAAACTTCGCACACACTTCCTTTTCAATGGGATGTCGTGTGACTCAGGCGATGGGGGCCCTCGGAAAACCGTGCGAGCTCAGGTACCTCGACTTACGTACCATCCGCAGATCTGGTGGAATCGCCAATCCAGAGATTCTTATTGCACCTTGTTCGGGTGGCCGCGGATTACAGTATATGGCGCACTGTGGGGCGTCCCGTCCTCCGGGACCTCTCCGATCGGAGCGCTCGGCACTTTTACCCATCTCTGTCTCGGACGCTTCGTAACGAGCCATGCCGAGCGGCCGAGGGAGGGGGGCCTGGATTACATCACTTTTTGTTTCCATTGGGACAGCGCTGCTGTGTCACTCGAAGCAACGAGTAGCAGAGATAGCTCGGAATGTGGACGAGGGGGCAACCGCACACATCCCCCTTTTTGGCATCGAAGTGGTGTTCCGATTGCAGAAACAGGCGTCGACGACCGGCACTTAATGCAAGACACGCATGCGGGCACGCCCTTCTTGGGACAGCCAAGCCTTTATATGCCTCAAAAGCCGGGCGACAGGTGGTGATACGAGCGTTCCGCCGCACTTTTGGAGCTCCCCTCACCGTGCCAACTCTATTATCTCGTACTGTACCGCATCGCCTCGTACGGTAACAACGGCCGCCTCCCGCCCTTAGCGAAGGCAAAAAAGCTCGAGCTAGAATCCCAGCTTCCGATCTCAGGAGCTGCCCAGCCTTCCATCGCCCAATGGAAAGGTGGCGAGCCGGTATTATTCGGTTTATTCAAAAAGGGTCCGATATCCATTTCTGACCCAATGCCGGCTGTACCCGGGCCAATCCGTCTCCATCCCATTTCCTGCAGCGATTTGCACCTAGCAGCAATTCGTGGTTGCTTAGAAAGCAGTTTTTATTTTGACTCACATACTTGCTCTTCGGAGACTGGGGTAATTCAACCCAGCTGGGACTTTTTGATACGGGAGTCGTGTGGGCCAATTGCAATCCGGCCACCACCAGATTTCAACTTCTCCTTTATATCAACACCATCACCACAATCTCGATGGCACCCGTCACCGTCGGCGTCCTGGCCCTCCAGGGTGGCGTCGGCGAGCACATTGCGCTGCTGCAAAAAGCAGCAGCCCACCTCCTGTCTCACGGCGAAGCACTACCAGAAGGAGTTTATTTCAACTTCATCGAGGTCCGCACCCCAGAGGAGCTGACGCGGTGCAACGCCCTTATCATCCCCGGTGGCGAAAGCACGACCATGGCAATCGTCGCCAGGAGGCTCGGCCTTTTTGATCCGCTTCGGCAGTTCGTCAAGTACGTATCAACCCCTCCCTTTTTTCAGACACGCCTGAAGCGGTAATCTCGCTAACACCCTCAAAAGAGTCGACTGCAAACCTGTCTGGGGCACCTGCGCAGGCCTGGTGATGCTCGCGGAAGAAGCGAGTGCCACCAAGCAAGGAGGGCAGGAACTTGTTGGCGGTCTGGACGTCAAGGTTCTGCGGAACCGCTACGGGACGCAGATCCAGAGCTTCGTGGCAGATCTGAACCTCCCCTTCTTGGGGGACGCCGAGCCGCCGTTCCGAGGTATCTTTATTCGCGCACCTGTGGTGGAGGGAATCATTGCTCCCTCATCGAAGGATGCGGTTGAGCAGACCGGTGGGGAGGTTTTGAAGAAGCCCAACGGGGCCCATCAGAAGACAAAGGAGCTGGTTGAGGTCCTTGGGGTGTATAGGAAGAATACTGACAGTGAGAGTGACGGCGTTGGGAAGGCAGAGGAGGATATCGTGGCGGTGAGGCAGCGGAATGTGTTTGGGACTAGCTTCCACCCGGAGCTGACAAATGATATTCGAATACATGTTTGGTGGCTAAAGCGGGTATTGGAAGGCGTCAGGCATGGCGATTTGATTGTTTCTGGTTAGAAGAAGAGAAGGACACGGCATGTCGTGGAACGGCCACCCTGACTCTATTTGTCAGAGACGGAAGAAGTTGAGGCGGAGACATCTTAGCAAGCGTTCAGAGGATCGTTTATGGGAAGTGCCATTGAGAAACTCTCCGTTCGTCAGGAAGGCTAGATCGAAAAACAGTGACGATGTGAGCCATCCACCCCAAATCCTAGTCTTCTTCCCACATTTCTATCTCATACCATACATCTAATTACCCGACATGTTAACCCTCAAGAAAACGAATGTTTTGCTCGGATAACTCCCTTCGTAAGTCCAGTGCCAATGACCGACTAGTTCCCGGAACATGGCAAAACACAATAACCCAGCACCCCGTGAGACGTCGCATCAAGCTCCATTTTCTTCCCATGTAGTTCAACTGTGATCCCGTGTTCCGACAAAGATGGTCGATGTCTTGGCATTCTCCGCGTCCTTGAAAGTCACCGCGGCGAGGCTGTGTGTATCAACCCGTTGGTACTGATTGTTGTTGAGCCTGAACAAGCAAATTCCCACGAGTTCAAAGCTGAATGCAGTTATATTCTCGACGCCCTCCAGGATGGCGATGTACTCATTTGAGGATCCGTCCGCCCTTGGAAACACCTTCAGGGTCAGCTTAATGCCTTTGTTTGTGATTTCGTGTGGAAGACTATCATTTGCTGCCCACAGGGTGGATTCACAGGTTGAGAAGACAGACGGCGATGGTGCCAAGAGGCCGCTTAGCGTGATGAAGCTTTTCGTTGGAGTTGTCCAGGCAAAGATTGACATATCATCGTTGCCTTTGATTATCTCCTCCTGCAGACGGAGAAAGGCCCGATTGCCTTCGCCATATAGCAAGGGCATGTTAATGTTGAAAAGCCCCATGAGACAATATGCCATGTCTTCCGTTCTGGTAGTCATCCGGTTGGATGCCCATCTCATACGTTGGGCGCTTTAACATGGTGTTAGTTTGCTTTCTGAACATTGAAGTATTCTTTCAAATCCCCACATTGATGCGTGCTTGAGCGAGCTCCCACTGAGGACCTGTCTGGGCACGTTTGTCACTCTTTGAAATTGGGATGAGGAGTTCGAATTTGGAGCCAGCCGCAACCCAGTCGCGGGCAAAGAGCTTTAGGCGTCGTGGCGCAATCATCTCATGCAGTGTCCACCCGCGAGTGAACCATCTTGCTTTCACAAATTCCTCCTTGATCCAGGTATCCCACCCAGGTGACACTCTGGGAGGCGATTCAAGAATGTCGTGCAGATACGCGTAACATACCTCAGAGCCCTGGTACCAGCGGAACATGGAGTTGATGGCCTCTGATAGCTCGGCGCTGCTGGATTTGTTGATATAACAGGTGTCGATCTAGAAGTAGTCTAGGTCGTCCTTCAGGTCTGTTTCGCGCAGAGGGTGATCTTCTGGAAACCTTTCTTCGTTTCTGCCTCGTCTCTATACTTTCTCATGTCTTTAAATGCCACCTCTTCCTTATCCCAAGTGTGAGACAGAATTGCATATTTGGGCCTTGTATGCTCATCATAGAATTCTTCGAACTCGAGGGTGCGGGCGTTGAATAGGCGCATATTTGATTATGGCGAGTGGGCGCGTTTTGGGATGAAGCGGGGAAATTGTCGTTGGGCAAGCGGCTCGCGAATGAGGTATCTACATACCCCAGCCACACCGCTTGATATTCGCGCCTCACAGAAACCCTTTTCCCCATGACCTACCGGTTTACGAAACCTCGTAGAGGCGAGCGAATTGAGCTAAACGTTCAGCTTCGTCACAACTTGTCCCCAATACTTCGCCGATAGCCCTTTTGTTTGTGTGTGTCAAAAGGGGGGAAGCCATTGGATTAATCTTCTTCCATTAAATATGATAATAACTGAACATCAACGCCGCCAAGCCCAGTCTGAGTTCCACGCTCACGGCTCATCATCCTCGTCATCGGACTCTAGATCCGGATCTGGCACTTGCATATCAGGGGGCAGCTGCGGCATCTGCTCGATAGGCTGCGAGGGTGGAGGAGGCGGCGGTGGTTGATGTTGGGGCGGCAACAGCGTATATGATAAGTTTGCCGGCAAGCCCTGGGCGGCGGCCTCAGCAGCAGTCTTTCGATCCTCATCGCGTTTGATCTTGGCGAGGGTGTTACGAACGTCGCCCTTTTTGACATATTGGTACTTCTCGCCGAATGAGATGCGGATGCCGATAGTCAGCTGGCGCAGCGTGCACTGAGCCTCGCGATGCATGATCATCAACCAGCGTATGCCGTCCTGCTCGATCTTGCGGAACTGGGCGGGTACACTGGCACCAGGCTCGCCTGTGAAGGGATCATGGTTGTGCTCGGCACACTGGACGACGACGTGCCATTTGTCATCGTACGGATAGGCCTTCTCCTGCACCGCCTTGAGACGCATGGGACACCCCGTCTTGGTGGAGCGGGCATTGCGGATGCCCTTGCTGTGTGAAGTGTAGTTCTTGCCGCCCTTCGAGCAACAGAGGTTGTAGCGGCGGTAGTTTCCCTGCGGATCGCGGTTCAGCGACGAGACAATGACTATGGCATAGCCCTGCGAGCGAGTGAAGGACTTGACGTCGGTGAGCAGGGCGTCGAACGTGGGATACAGGCGGTCCTGCGGCGGGGGCAAAAGGGCTATTTGGAAGTTGGGGCGTGCAGGCTGCTGCTGGCCCTGTTGATGTTGTATTGCTTGCTGGAGCTGCTGTTGGGGTTGTTGCTGTTGGGGCTGCTGTGGTTGTTGGAGGTGCTGCAACTGTTGATACTGTGGCTGCTGCTGCTGCTGCTGCTGCTGATGGAGGGGCTGCTGATGCTGGCGCATTTGCTGTCCATTGTGTATTTGCTGCGTCGGAGCCAGCGTCAATTGAGTGTAGGGGAGCTGCTGGGCCATGGTTGCGTCCTCCGTCCTGTCTTTTGTTGAGGATGGTGGTTTGGTGATATTGGGGACCCTGTGCTTCCAAACGGGTTGGCGAGTGCGATGAGGAGAATCAAAGATCAACCTCGCAAATTTGACGCGGGGGTTGGCTCTTCTGCACGTGGCGTTCTGCTATCCAGACTTGCTCTCCGGCTAAAGATTGCCGCCGGCTGTCACCAGCTGCGCGGCCAACCAAGGAACGCAACATCCCCACCCCTGAATCGCATCAACAGACCGGAATTCGTAGCTTACAAAACTGCAGCTCCGTAAAACCGTCAAGGTCTACGGACTGTAAAGTCTCGCTCAACCGAGCCTCAGCAATGTCAGTTCGTTCAGTATTGGAATAGCACGCATGAGAGAACAGGTATAACCCTAACCCTGTGGAACGCACGGAACTCGCCGCGACGGCAGGAACGAGTTCTGGTTTCACACCAGGCGATCGTCCAGGGGCACTGCTTGACGCTTCGACACATTGGGTCTCGTGCAGGTCTAACCTCTCAGCTTGGGCCCAACTGCCTGCTTCACAATTTGTAAACCGGGCGTCTCCATTCCCCATCTATGAGCCCGCCGTCGAGCGCATCTTGCCGCGCCCGTCATGTCAGTCCTCGGCAGGAGACCGAGCTGGCAGCAGCAACTGCGACAAACAAAGGCAAAAGAGTGGCTATTTTCTGGTCATCTCGACAAATTTCCAATCACTGAAATCCAAAAAATCGCAACATGGATGCTCAAGGATAAATCGCCTCTACTCCGGAGAATCGCACCGCAGTCCGAAGAGTGCGATGTATTGTTCGCCAATGAGCTCCTGGCCGTCAAGGGTGAGCTAGGAACTCACGAATCTGCCATTTTATCCTGTCTGCATCTGCTTTCATACAGCCAAGCCCGCGGCCAAATTTTATCCATCAAGCCAGATCCGACACAGCCGGATCTCTTCTTTGAGCGGAGGCTCGATATTTACCTCCAATGCATCATTCATTCGCGGCGGGTCAGTCCAGAGGTGTGCTCTAAGGAAGAGGGGCTTGCGGCCGAGGACTGTTTAGGCATCTTGCAGGGCAGGTCGAAGGACTTTCCTTCGATACTCCGTCTCTTGGAGGCTGTTGGGAACGAAACCTGCGAAGCCGTGCTACCTCTTGAACTGATCAAGAAGGTCCTGAAAGTCAACCACTACCAAGAGAATCTCACACGCGAACTGAACACCTTGAGAAGCTCCCGCCAATGGTTCGACGCCTACAAGCTAGTTTACAGTCTCCGCAAAGTCGTTGGTCTTCCTAGAGCTGACCGGATGCTTCGGGATACCTTCCCTGACTACCCTATGTGGGCGGCCTGGCGACCCGATAGCAAAAGGATTATGTCATGGGAGAGTCCTACCTTGGCTCCGTATCGACACCAGCTTTTTTCGGTGCTTGATCTTGAAGGTCCCGATACGACCGGGCAACAAAGAGGTATCTTGCGAATGTCCAGCCCTGGTTCTTTTACTGGGCTGGGTGAGCCGACAAACTCGACCGACCGACATATTCTGGATCGTCTGCTTAATGGGTTGGATATCAGCCTAGCTGTCGGTCCTGCTACGGTTGACCTCCTCGTTGCGCTCTGCGTTGAGAGGCACGGCCTCTCGGAGCGAACACTCACTCAGCTTGAAGCTGCAGTCGAGATCAACGACGATGCATCCTCCGGAGTTTTGGCAAGCCTAATACGTACCCTTTCTCCCAACACCGAACTCATCACTCGCATGTCCGCTTTTGTCTCCGCTCTTCCTATTCTTACCCAAAATCCCACCCTCCGAATACCGTTCGGCACCGACTTTGATCTCTCACATCGCGCATCGGGCGCCTTCTTAGCGGGACAGAACCTCTTCTATCTCTGCCTAACAAACAACCAGGACATTGAGACTGTTGGTTTCAACGTCCTCAAACTAGGACAAGCCCTCTTAGTAGCAGATTGGCTCCACCAACAGTGGCAACTGGGTTTCGTCGACATTCTCCAGAGGCTACCTACTGAAATGGAAGTCCGCACATCATTTCGTGCCCTTGAGAATCAAGGCGGGCCATCAGCTGCTGTAGCCGGTCATGTTAGCTTCCTTGCCTCACATCTGGGCGGCACTCATGTTGTCAGCGCTCCAGAAACGGTAGCGGAATTACCAGGCTCCCAACGATCGGTATCGAACGCAAACATCAAAAAGCTAGCAGAGGCTAGTTGGAGCGAGGTTGCCGAGGGTTGGTAAGTATAGCGCGGGTGTAGATTCGTGCCCGGGTGGGCATCTGAGCGGTGACGGAGGGCGACGAAAGACTGCATGGACTTTTGGAGAGAGGAGAGAGGTAATTAGCTGGACTGCCATATGATGATTGGTGTGATATAAATGATGAGGCTTGGTATCATGAAAGGTTGGTCAGTTGGGGTTTGATGGCTGTCCCAAAACACCCGCAGATTGACTTGTTGAATAGGATTGAGCAAAACGGACGATCGAGATTACCTATTCATGATATAGAAAGGACGGGGCTGAAGACGCACCGTGAGAGAAAGATAAAATGAAATAGATAGGGGGCGGCTGTATCGGTACATAGGTACATAGGTCTCCACAAAGAACTGGCAGTGTAATGATGCAAAATGATTCAACTATATAATAATAAACGCCAATATAACCCCACCAAAGTAGGGATGCGTATCGAGCAAAGACCCGAGTGCCCATGTTTTGCGGGCTCATGATGTGATGATGCTCAGCCCTTCAAGTACCTATCCATCAATGCTGCAGGCCGTTGCGTCGTTTTCATTACCCCATGTTTCCTACATGTGTAGAGACTCTGGTTTTCCATGTTCCTTAAGTCTCAGTTCCCCCAAAACCCATACAAACTTGGACTTGCACTGGTCAATTCCGCTCCTGTTTCCGCAGCCACGAGATGAGTCCGAGTTTGACATAGACCTGCCATTTCTCTCCCTCTCACCCTCCCATCACCCTTCTCCCCTTCACCTGGCATCTCCCCTCGCTACCAACTCTCATCCTCTAACGACGATAAAACATTCCCGCCAACGGATTGCCCGACTGCGGCAACGGCGACGGCTCTCCCTGATGCACAGGAAGCGACATCGACGAATCCCCCTCCAACTCCACCCGTTCCTCCTTCATCTCCCTCTCCCTCGCCTTCTCCTTCTCGCGATACTCAAATCCAAAATCAAACGTCGTGTTTCCGTGGTCCGCTTCCCATCCCATCTTCTGCTTCTCCGACACAGGCACCGGCCCGCTGACCTCTGATCCGTCGCTAAGACGGTGGCCGCGGCGGGCGGCGCGCATGCGGCGCTTCCAGAAGAGGTAGACGATTGCTGCGATGAGGGCCACGCCGCCGGCTGCGCCACCAACGGCGATTCCGATTTTGGTGCCTTGGGGCATGCCGCCGGCGTCGGCGGTGTTGGCTTGGGTGACGCCGTTGTTGGGGTTGTTGGAGCCGGGGTTGCCGTTCGTGTTGGTGTTGCCGAAGACGTCGGTGGCACCGTCCGGGCTGCCCGTAGGTTGAATGAAGGTACCGTCTGCTGCGAAGGAGGGCTGGAAGGCTGCTGCGGCTGCGGTGGGGGGTACAAAGACAGTGGCGAAGGTGCTTCCGGCTGAGGTGACAAGTTGGGTGGTTGCCTGGGCGGTAGGCACGGCGGTTCCCGCTGCAGCGGAGGGTGGGTTGAAGACGGCTACGCCAGCACCACTACCACCGCTATTGCCGTTGTTCCCATTGACGGTTCCTTGGGTGGGAGCTGCCGGTGACTGTGCGGCGGCCGAAGGAACAGTAGGGATGGCGATTACGCCTGGAGTTGCGACCGTCGGTACGGCCTGCTGGACTGGGACGATGGCGGTTGTGGCAGCGGGGGCCTGGAACTGGGGAGTCTCGGGCGCCGGAGCAGCTACCGTCGGGATCTGAATGGTGGGTTGGGCGGCCGGGACTTGAGCCGTCGGGATGACAACGGGCACTGGCACCGTCGCCGGCTGCTCAGTTGACGGTTGGGGTTCAGCCGCCGGTTCTTCCGGTGACGCTTCCGGCACTACCACTTCAACGTTTGTTGGCGTGGGCGTGATTGTGACGACCGGAATCTCCTCTGAAGGCACCGCGGGCTCCTCGGGCGTGGTAACGACGGGGTCGGTTGTGGGTTCGACGCTGGGTTCGGCGGTAGGTTCGGTGATGACCGACGGAACGGCTTCGCTGCTCTCCCCTTCTCCTCCGCCTAGCAGTGGTCCAATAACAGGCAACTCGGGCAAGTTCAATAGCTGGGCCGCGGCCAGCGCAGCCTGCAACCAAAGGATGCGGATGGCCAGCATCTCGAAGAATCGAAGAAATTATTATTGACGAAAAAAAACAAGGTGCCCAAGAGCCATGTGTGCAGGTGAAATTCACCCGGTTGGCATCCTGTCAGGTTGCAATAGGGAAGAGGACGACAAGACCGCCCAGAAAGTCCCGAGGTGCATTTGGTTTTGAGGAGCGCGACGCTACGGCCAACCTGATCGGCCGCGATGTGTTGTCGTGATCCGACGGTCCGGGACAGTCGGGGTTTCAGTTTTCTGGGGCAAGGGGTGCCGAGGGGCGCTGGCCGGTTGCGATTGGCGCCGTCGCAGGCAAGATCGCCGCGATGGCGGGTGTCAAGCAATGCAGGCCCCCCTGTCACCCCAAGCCTACCAGCAGCTCCGTCATGCACAGCGCTCACAGGCCTTCTCCAGCCCTTCCTCAAGCCTGCCCCGTCCGTGAACGTTGGCGCATCGTGTCGCAGCTTCGTCAACCGAGAAATTGCCAATGCCGAGTTGCGCGGATGCTGATCGCGGCCGCATTTCACCTATCGGCGGTTTGTCTCTGCTTATGACAGCTGATCACGACAATAGCCTAGGTATTGCCTCTGGTTGACGTTTGATGGTGAAAGGAGTGCGAATGACGTCGAAAAGCTGAATTTGGATGCACCCCGTCCACATGAGACAGGTTGCCTCCGAGGACCCACTTTCAGCCCTTCTGTCTCAAAGTGGGCCTGGCCGAGTGGCGACCGACAGTCGTGCGACAGCGCCTCTACCAGTGGCTCAAACTCCTGTCTGGGCTGAAGACACCAACATGTTGTGAAAATATGAGTGGTGGACCAATACTGTAGTGTACCTGACTCAAGTTTCTGAATATGCCAACTCAAAACCAAGACACAGTACATTGGGTTTTGCCCCGTTTCACCTTCATTCAAGTTTACATTCGCCCATATCAAGCTGAAAAGGACTCAAAGTTGATTTGTGTGGCTTGCAGATACCCACTTGCGTCCTGCATCAAGGCTGCCTCGGGTCAACCATCGACTCACGTCACATCTCCTTACTGTCCCGGGTTGGGAATGAGAGTTATACTTTCACTATACTCCATATGCGTAAGATGTCTTCTTGACGGTATGCTAAGGCAGGCCTTACGACTTCATTTCGAAGGCCTTATTGAAGTCTCTAACAGCTTATTCCAAGGTACTGCCTTAATCAAGGCCTCTCATGAAAATCCGAATTGATGCAATTGAATCGTCAACTCATGCCAGTCATTCTAGCTCAAATGCGGCACATATTGAGACCATACCGGAGTCTCGAACACCGAAGCTGGGAGCCTAGGAATGCTGATGAAACATTCGACGACCAGATAAATCCTCGACAAAACGTAAAGAGCAGTCCCAGGAAGTCCCACAAGAACGGTCATGCCGATAGCAATATCCTCTAAAGCACATCCAATCCATGAGGACTTCCACCACCATGACGGTCGATGATTTCGCAAGAATACTGCGATGCGGTGTAACCCATCTTTTCCTTCAGGAAAGCAGAACCGTATGATACCAGGAAGGGGACGATACAAGATAACTGCTATGCCCGAGATGCGCCACATAAGTGCTTCGGCCGTTGTCCTCACCGGGGGGTTCCAGGCGATCAAATGCAGCCCCCCATAAGCAAGCCCAGCAAAGAAAAGGGCGAGGTCGAAGGATTCTGTGCCATCGCCTGTGCCGATGGTTCTTTCGGCTGTACACACCATATTTTGGGATCTATGGGCGAGAAAGCTTGTGTACCACGGTGAAGGTGGATTGTCATTGTTGAAAAGACCAAAAGTCAGGATGCTCGGGTACTTTTCGTAGCACTGTTGGGCCGACGAGAACCGGAGAACATCCCCTGCAGTGAAAACATTATAAGGGCGTTGGATGGACAACTGACCAGGTATTGTGCTGGGACGGAAGAGCCTTTGGAAAATGCTGCTTTGGATGCGTGTTTTGAAGTAGCGGTGATCCGCTACTAGAAATCCAAACCCGAAAGGGCTTTGACCTGTGTAAAGTTTTTGCCCCGCGAAAACGGTAGACTGCTGCTTGGTAGCATCCTGGTCCGCTTTCCCTCGTTTACCTAGCGCCAAAGGTATAGAATAGGTCTTGGAGCCAGTTCGGTCGGAAGACTCTTGATTCTCAGTGGCTTTAACCCTGACAAGTTTCACAAGATCAAAAGAGCTGTCGAGACCGTACCGCGGCTCGCCACGCCGGGGAAAGACGGTTCCCAGGCCCCGCATCAACAGTCCAGCGCAGAGTAGATCTGCATCCGTGCCTTCAATCAAGGTGGGCTCCTCGATATCTAGCGGCTTCCGCCACTAGAGGTAATACGCAACGAGAGCGCAGAGAGCATGGGCGAGCGTGTTAAGCTCGAGTAGGCTGACGGTCAGGCTGAGGGCCGGGCGCGAGATACATTGCGCTGAAAACCATGACAATGGTCTTTTTGCCAGTCGGTTGGCCTTGCTCTTGTCTTCGATATGCGCCACTGAGATGTCTGGCAGCAGGTGAGGCGCGACTCTCGCTAACTCGCAGATACCCCTGGTTGTCAAGGTGACGCGCTTCCGTCCACCCGGTAGCATGTCTCGCCCGAAAGCGTCGGCGTCGAAGGCGAATCCTCCCATGAGGACATAGAAACTGTGGGTCATGGTCCACTTGTGCCTTCGCTCTTTCCTGAGAATCCCCTTGTCGGTCGCTTCTTCTACACTCTCAGTCGTGGTGTGGCCAGTTTCCGACGCTGGCCTGATGCCGCTCTCCAAATCAGCTTTCGGCCTGCGGTATATTTTCCGTGCCCAGACAGGAGCAGTGTTCATTAGAGAGGGAGTTGACATCTCTCCCAAACACGACTTCACGTGCCGGGACAAATCTTTGGCTTCCTTGCGCTGCTCAAATGCAGTCCAGGGTACGATCTCTGGAGCGAATAAGCCCATCAACAGCCAAAATATCCTTCTCAATGTCTGCCGCGGCGGGAGGTACTTGATCTCTGGTTCGTCGTAATCTGGGAAGTTGAGATGCACGGCGGTCCAGATACACAGGACCATAGTAATGACACACGATGACACCAAGCCATAGGTGCCCCTTCCTCTAGGTTCGGCCTGCCACACCGTCTCGTTGCTCGCAACGCCAAAATCGAGTGCCACTGTATGTGTCCGGGTTGTTTACCGAGGCCGAGGACTAGCTGAAAGTCATTGGTGGGGGTTGGGCGACCGGGTGCGATGGATTTCAATGACTCGTGTCGCTCTCAGGTCTTGATGCAGATTGTCGAAATGAAGCAAGAACGGGGCTCGGCTCCGGGGCTCAGCTGGATTTCGCGCAAATTCAAATTGACCAAGTGGCTGCGCAGCGCAGCTGTACCTAGCTGCAGCTGCAACTTGAATGTTGAGTCTGGGTTGAAACCAACCAATCATATCTCACTAAGACCGACAAGCCACTCCTTGCCTAACACGAAATATCGCAGTTGAGCTGCCCAGAAACATCAATGGTGTGGGGCACACGGAATGAAGCTGTGCAGCATGTTTGATCTCGAGTTCCGACCCCGCGACAACCGGATCAGGTCGGCAAGAACCTGAAAGTGCAGAAGAGGCCTACCAAGTTGGCAGCTGCGGCCAACAGTTTGCGGTCAATCCCGCGCTTCTCAGAAGTGACAAACCAATTGACAGCAAGAGATATTTCCCGTACTGTGGCACCCAATGATATGTTTTTGTTTTGTATTCCCCAAGCGGCCCAATGGACCACAGAAGAGAGGAGAACAGAAGCCGGGCTGGCTGTGAACCCCCAAAATGCCCAATCATGATCACCGACAAGGCTACTTCTGAATACCTAACCAACGGCTGCTGTTCCGTCAACACCTTTGTTCTCTGAGCGTACCGAAGAGGGGTTTCCCAAATATTTTAAGTCCTCGAGCTCCCCTCATCCTTCTGCTGCTTTTTGTTCCTCAACCACCTCACTTACACCAACCTTTCGAGAAGGGAAGAACCTACACCTCCGGATGCCACATCCGAGAGTAGTGATTTTTGGGATGTCAATCCAGTGCGGCTACTACTGAGCTCGAGCCGATCACTACTCTCGGGGCACATACCAGATAGGTATCTAGGCATTAGCTCAGCAGTCGCCGCACCTGGATTGACATCCCAGATACCACACGGGTGTGGGTTCTTCCCTTCTCGAGGGGGGCGAGATGTCTTGTCTCGCACCCCCACTCCCCTCCTCCTCGACCCTTCTCTCGCTTCCCCAGTCCATGGCCTTCCCCTCAAGAGAAATTGTAAGTTAAGCACTTCATTTTCGAGTTCAAGGTGAAATGAGATTACTGACTCCATTCAGAACTGAACTCTCCAACCTCGAATTGTCTAGACACCAAAGTTACATCTTCCTCTCCATGATCTGCCCAGAACGTCCAAACCGCGACTCAAAGACTCAACGGAAGTTGCCATTCACAGTCGGCAGCTAATGCCTTGTTGTTATTGAGTTTGTGAGATGGAAATTCTGGTTTTGGAGAATGAGAGACGGCGGTGCCTCCATGGTATTGATGGGCAATGATCGGAAACGGTTGAAGAGGAAGATGGCGCCGGAACACCAGCACGGAATTCCTGTGTGCATTGCAAGTCACAAACCCCACAACCTTTTCCGCCATCCTGTGACTGCCTCTAACACTCGACTTCTATTCAGAAGATTGCCGACCTTGGATAAGTCAGTAAAAGGTCCGGTCGCATCCCCAGTACCCGGGTTGTTTCAAAACTTAAACAACCTGAAGAAACATCTCTCCCAACCCATTCAACGCCCCAGCACTCAACAAACCAAACAACTTCTTTAGGGACAAGTCCCCGCATAACAAACACAGTTTCAGTTTCACGATGGAGGAATACGCGGACTTGGAGTTTCTCGACGTCAGTCTGTGGCTCAACCTACAGGCCAACGGTGAACCCTTTTTGGATCCTCGTGCTGAACACATCGCCGAGTTGCCTCTGTTTACACATGAGGCCGACAATGATGACCATCGAGCAGCAACAACTAATTCAGGACCTCCAGAATTGTTTTCCATCCCACCCCCTCAACCTAGCAATTTCTACTTCCCCGATTCCGACAATCCCGTTCTGGATGTGTCAACAGCCGACTACAAAAACCACCTGCAAGGTTTCATTGGCTCCCTCTCATCCTACCCCGATCAGGACACCGGGTACTATCCTCTGTACTCTGGTGATGCGACTCAGGTGACATCGCCTTGGGGCTTCAGCACCAGTGGATCATCAACATTCTCCGAAGCCTTCTCACCGTCATCGGAGCAGACCTTGCCGGTGTCGCCAATATCTCCGATCTCAGTGATTCCATCTCAGATTCCATTTCACTTGGAGTCTCACCCCATGAACGCTCCGTGTGACTTCAACATAGGGTTAACTTTCAGACTTCCACCCCAGAGTTGGGAAACACAGAGATTGCTAGTACCGCCAGAGCCACAGCCGCGGCGTCGAACCCGCAATTGTCCAGTTGGCCGTCCACGTACCCCTGAGTATGTACATGCATTCAAACTTGAATTTGTCGTTTTGTCACACAATCCAGACTGACGAAGTTTGCAGGAGAATACGCAAACAAATTTTGCGACCCGTGAAATGCTACTACTGTGGAAAGGGGCACCAATACCAGGCCATGCTAGACAGACATATCAATGTCCATCACCGTAAGGAGACGGGTAAAGCCAAGCAGCAACACCCTTGCCCAGTCGATACGTGTCCCAAACAGTACGCAAGAAGCGACCATGCCTACCGCCATGCTATCAAGGCGCACGACTGGCCGCCGGGTGGGATAAAGAGCGGTAGCAGGGGCAATGTGGACGGAGGACGCAAATAGTAGTACCGGATAGGGAAGCGTTTTGTTACGGGATGAACTTTTGTTTGCTTGTCATTTCTTATTTCTTTGCTTTTCCTCTCCCAGTTTGCTTCAGATGAGCGTGTTGAAAACATGGCATCATGGTAGCAAGGATAACGACGGTGGTGATGACGAGACGGGGCATGTACCTGTACTTGGACCCAGTGACTCACGCTTGACCATATGGCCAGGCGTTTTCTTTCGGAATAGACTTTATCATATCGATCCGTGTGTGGCCCCGTGACAACTGAATTCTAGGGTTGATAATGGGCCATGCATGAATCGATATGATAAAGTGTATTCCGAAAGAAGACGTTTGGATTGTGTGCCATGATGTGGAACCAAGGGGTCTCCCGACGATCTGGTCAAGTTTTGCGCACTTGCGCAGAGCAAGGGGTTGATAACCAGACGACTAGTGACGTGTTTCCTTGAATCTCGGGTGTGTGTGATGGGATTTCACCCTGGCTACATGCAGACATGCCAACTGCAGTGATGTGACGAGGTTTTGTGAAATCGGGATGCTTGAACTAGAAAACTTACAAGCCTTGCTCCAGAACATTAGTACCCGTCTCAGCTACTGATCCTGCGGGGTTGTTCAGCCCAGATCCACGCCTTGCCCAAAACGCCTGCCTGATTCCATCTGATCTTTCGGGAGCGGAGGAGTTCACCATCCGACAACTCCTTCAAGGCGTATATATGGTGTTTGCATTGCTCCGCTGTGCGCTGTACAATACCAAAAGTCCCCTCACCGAGTCCTAACTCGGCGGCTGGGACACACCGAGGTCCGTATACCAGGCAATCACTAAAGTGTTGTTATTTTGAACGTCGACGACAGACATGGGCCAGGCGGGCGTTTCACGTCACTGCCACGTTGGGTAGCTGTCCACCCCCGCCGCACCGGTATGCGAAAGCTCGGATATAGCGGGAGCCCCTCGGCCAGGGACTCCCACCACTCCGTCACCTCACGGGTGACGAAATAGGTAACGGGATCGTCCAAGGACCCCAATCGCCTGGGTACCTAAGGGATACTAAGATTACTCCCGTCGCCGCGACAGGCGGCGGGCAGCAGGCGGCAATTCCGAAGTTTTAGTGTTGTGCGGGGTGCCGAATGGGAGGGAGCGGATGCAAAATAGGACGGTGACGGAGTGCGAGCGGCGATGCAGTCTCCATGTAAGTGACCAGCAACTGGCTATCAGTTCGGCCGCGTTCACATGTGACCAGCACTTCCAACTGCAGTCACCTGAGGCGGACGGCATGGTAATCTCGAAACATGCAGCCCGACCGCACACCGGGCGACCCGACTGTGACCCGACTGTGACCCGACTGATCCGACCCGACGGCGGGCAAACATCGAGCGAATACATCACCAGGGCTGCACATTACCAGGCTATCCTCGGTAGTGGTCGCGGTGGTGCAGGTCTGATGCAGGGCGGCACCTGCATCTCATGCATCTCGACACGGGCAGCCCTACAGGGCTGGCGAAATGGCTGCCATCTGCCATTCAGCAGTCGACGGTGTGGGTGGTAGGACACAGTAAGAACCTTAAGGAGAGACGTGGCAGTCGCATCCGACCACTGACTTACTGCCATTGACGTATCCCTACCAATGTTGCGGCTCCACAGTTGCCACCCCCATGGAATGGCCTTTCCCATCCTTCGCGAAAGCGAAAACGCCTTGCCAACAAACAACCCCTGGCAACCCAAGCGCGCTAGCCCCTGTTTAACAAACTCAAATGATGGGAACCTGGACCGGCAGGATGGGACAAGCCAACCCCAAAAAATACACTATAGCGCGCGCCTGTGTTGCATCTGGTAATTGCTAGTTGTAAGCCACCTTCAAATCTAGACTGCCTAACTCGGGAGGTCAGATCCGCAGGTGTCCGAATGTTGTTTACCTGGAGATTTCCCGGTTCCAAACTGACTACTGACTTCTTTGCGGAGCAAGGTCACCGTGAATCAATTCGAATCATCCTAAAGTGCAGATCGATCCTCTCTCATGTGGAACCTTCGCTCTCGCACGGCCGCCCCCAAGTCCGATCTTGGCCCCCACCGAGCATCTGGCCAGCATCATCGTCAGACAAAAAGACGGATTGACACCCAATCAAAATGATTTTTGTCTTGATTAGAAAAGAAACTTGACAATTGCCTAGGTAATCACACCTGGCCTGCCAATGCACGCCATGGGTCGCACAAAATCTGCCTCACTAAAATTCCCGGCCAAGCCAAGCGTAGTTGCGCCTGCCGGATCGGCTCGGTGTTCGGACCTGGGCGCTAATTCACCTGACCGTATCCGAAGGTGGGGCTAGCTAGACACGGCACCAAACGACGCCGACCCATTAGCGCACAAGCCCTTCGGCCCGGGTGGCTTATCAACGCCCACAACGCATCACCGACCACACTCGGCACCATCGAGACCGCTGCAACGGCAACATCAAGCACCTTCTTGCGCTCGTATTGCAAACACCAACCACTAACCACCATGCAACAGCCACACACACACACACACCGCATCAAAACAAATCATCCTCGTCTCGCCAAGGATAGCACCCTTACCTCATCGCTACCAAGCGTGGTATCCCCCCAGTGGCTGACGCCGCACGCGCCACAGCGTCCCCATCCTCTCATTGGTCGCCTCGCACTCAACCACCTGACTAACACGCAAAACCTCGGACTCGGGATATAAGTAGGGAGGGGGTTGCAGAATGCCCAGAATCCTTCCGGCATCCGCCGCCTCCACCGGGCCAACAACCTTATTCCGCCTCCGTCCGACGGAAGGGTGTGTCTGCGTCCTGGTCGTCCTGGCACCCGCAGAGTGCCGGACCATCCTACCCAGAAAGAGAGGGACAAAAACCAAGGACAGCAATGCATCGCATAGCACACGTGTGCGCACCAAAATTCCACCTTGCGCTTCGGCTCGCTTCGCTTCCGCATAAGCAAAGCCAAGCCACACATCTTCCCAATTTCCCCCGTCCGTTCTCGGCCGTGCCATGTCGGTCGGTCCATCGGGGTGAACTGTTCTCCGATTCTTCATGTTGATTGGGGCGGAGATAAGAACCACGAACCAAATATGGAAGGAAAGAAGAAAACGAAGGGTGGGAGAGATCGACAGACGGGGGAACGGATAAGCTTTCAGTAGGCGTGGAGGCTTATGACCCATATCCATGATCATGCGGAGGCTTAGTGGCCTTAGTAATATTATCTAGTTCTAGGTTCTAGGCTTTGAATGTGAGAAAAATGGGAAGGAAGAAAAAACACGGGGGTGCATTCCGCCATGCCGATCAGGTAAGGTGTGTTTTGAAACGGCCACTAGAAGGCCGGGAGATGAAACGGGAAGAACTTTTGGCATGGGGTAATTGCTGTCTTTGGATTTTTAATAATGCTGGCTTAGCTAGTTGGCCGTCATACGGACTGAAGGATGGGGAACAGCGCAGGAGCAATTGGGGGGGGGGAGTAAACGTGAGCTGAGTGAGGGGTCGAGTAGGACAGACGACCGTCGAGGGGGGGGGAAAAGGAAGAAGGAAGATATTCAGAGCACAGCAATGGGGCACTGGCGCTTATGATAGCAAGTGGCTGGAGAAACAATTGTTACTGCCTGATATCTAACTAGCTAGCCCAAGGATGTGTATCCGTGTCTCAAATCAACGTCTGCCTGGGCGGGAGTCGTACCCAGAGGAATGCCCCCACATGCCGCAATGCTGCCGTTCCCATGTCCGTAATAACCAAAATGACAAAGGAAAATAGGAAATTAAGAAGAAAATGTCGTGTATCCAAGATCGCACTCCTTATACTGTCGCCGACGCCGTCGTGCCAGCTGAGATGACCCATGCTATGCCCGTGCCCATGCTCTCCTCCTCCGGTCTGCGCCCGAGAGCAATGAATGAAATCAAAGGAGGAGGGGAAATGACCCTATACGCCAACCAGCCAGCCAACCAAAATCCCAGAGACGGCGGATGTGCAGATGAGGGTGGCAATCACGTTCTGCTTCCGCTGCCGGAGCCAGAGCCAGAGCCAGAGGGCTTGGCAGTGTCAGTATCATTGAATGCGCGCGCTGATAGGATCACCACTCACGTTGCTAGAAGACCAGGTGTTCGAGCTGGTGCCGCCCGCGCCGGAGCCCGAGGTATAGGAGCTGGTGTAGCGGGACGAGCTGGTGCCCGAGCTGGAACTGCCGCCATACGAGTTGAAAACAATGCCGGGCTTGAGAATGCCAAGGGCAGACGAGTGCTTCAGGAGGGAGTTCCAGTCGGTCTTGTCCGAGGACGATGAGCTGTTGTTGGTGCCCGACATCTTGTATGCGTACGGCGTGTAAGGCGACGTGGGTGGCGGGGAGTCACTGGTCTTGATGGGAGGCAAGGGTGGTGAATCAGACTGTTTGATCTTTGGTGAAGATGGTTGATTTACTGGTGGCTCGCTGCTTGCCTTTCCCCATGAGTCTCGACGTTCGGTCTTCATGGTGTCCTTATATAAGGGGGAGAGAGTGAAGTCAGTTCTCGCGTGTGTGCGCGTGTCAGTATCCGAAGTGTGTCTTAGCTGTCGAGGTAGCTAGAGTGTGGAATCGAAGGACAAATCGCAGTTGCGAACGAGCGCTAAGTTGTTGCCTAGCAAAGCAAGGCATTGGCTTGGGAAGAAAGGTAGAGTGAAGGTACACGGTGATGACAGGACTTGACAGGCGCGGACTGGCGCTCACTGTGATTGGCCGAACCTCGAGGGGCCCCGGCCCAGCGTCCTACTGATTGCCAAAATAGGCTAGCAGAATATGACCCGTTTTGAGCGCATTTCAATCAAAAGTGCGAAGCTGCGCATATCCGAGTGCGATGTGCGGTGGGATCGGCTGGGACCGCCGGTGGCAGTCGGCAATGTTTCCGCCCGCACCCAGGACTTGGAGCCGCACATGGCATGCAAGCATCTTTCCTGGGACGCCACCGACTGGATGACCGACTGTCAGGCACGCGCATTTGTGCACACACCCGCCCGGTAGCAGCTGCCTGGCTGGGCTGAGGAACCGCAAATGGATGCGTTGCCCCGCTGAGCCTCGGATCGGATCCGTCGTTTTCCAGGACGGCCCCTTCTCCAGGGGGCCGCGTGAATCCGCGAATCCAGGACGGATCCAGCCACTCGCCCCGCGACCAGCTCAGCCCGTCAGCTTCCCTGTTCCACCACTGCCTGCCCGGAAGCGAAGTCGCCCAGCAGTCCTTCCCACCATTCGCTATCAAAGTTCACCGACGAAAATTCCATCCCAGGATCGACGTCCATGGTCATCGCGCCGCCGTCAGCCCCTGGCGGCTGGTGGTGGTGTGGGTGCTGCTGCTGCTGCTGCTGCTCATCCGCCGCAGGACTCTGTTTCGACAAGTACCACGAGCCAATCCAACGCAGCTTCTCCGCACAAACGGTCATAAACGGGCGACCGTCCTCGATAAACTTGGTCTTCCGCTTTTCCGCGGCCGATATGCGAGCCGCCTGATTGAAATGGTCACTGAGACGCCGTGTGGTGTCCAAGAAGTCCATGATTCTTCGCGCTTCGGCCGGATTCCAGTCCGAGTCACTGAGAAACAAAAGCCGTGTGGCGGTAACGAGGGCGAAGGTGAAGTACGAGAACCCCTGGCAAGGCAAGTAAGGTAGCTGATCCGCCGGGACACTCTGGTATCCCAAAAAGAAACTCTTTGCAGCTTCTAGGCAGAACCACAGGGCTTCGGACCGCAACGCCCCTTCGGAAAAGGCACCAGCGGCCGACGTTGGGGCCATGTAGATGACAGGTTCGTAGAGCCGTATCATTATTCCCTTGTAACAAAGGTCGAACATGCCTAACCCGTTTTAGGGTCATAAGCGTCACATCGCCGCACACTAAGGAGGTCACTTACATGAAGTTCGGATTTCCGCAGGTGTCTCAGCTCGCAACGCCTCCAACTCGCCTTTGATGCCAACGATGGCCATATGGGAGGCGCCGGTGAATTCCACGGGCTCGCTACCGTCCATCTCTGGGTTGGGGAACATGTGATGGATCCTACACACGGTCTGCTGCATCCTGATGAGTATGGATAGGAACCTATCGGACTCATACTCGGCCGCACTTTCAATGGTGGTCCGACATGTAGCTAAGTAGGCGGAATAAGGGAACATCGGCATGTGATAGAAGAGAGATGTCGCCCTATAGGATTGTCAGATCAGGCACCAGACGGTAGATACGGGGAAGGAGGCCCACGCTGTTCGAGCTCATCCCCGACCCTTTCTCATAAGAAACAACCAACTTACAACGAATTTAGGTAGAAGACACCAAGAACCACCCGCATCTCTTCCAGCGTGTGTGGAGACCTTGTCTTGACGCCCTTCAAACGCCTGGCTTCGTCCACGAGATGGTTGGGTATGAAATGGCGGAGCTTCCCCGGTTTGTTGAGGCCTGCCTCTAAAACCATTCCAACTGCTACCTGGAACAGAGTGGTGTCCCGAAAGTCGATATAAAAGTTGAAATGGTAGCCCCTACCGTTGCGGAGCAGTTCAGCAGCCATTCGATCTTCTCAAAAGAATAACTCACCAAGAAATGAATAGTAGGAGGCCCTGAAGCAACTCAAGTCGCTTGTCCTGCTCAATCAACACATGTTGTGCGATTTGTTCACGGACCCATATAGTTACGTCTCGTTGCGTTGCAGCACTCTGGGGAGCGATGATTTGAATGATAATCCGGAACAGAAACGGCCGTCTCTCAAACAGTTCGCTAGCCGTGATTTCCGGGGCAATGGGAACAAATGGAAACTTGGGCGAATACTGCGATCGGTATAAGTCCAAGATACTGTCCGCCTCCTCAGCCGAGATGCGAAACCCCGGAACGATCTCGAACATTAGACCCCCTGGAGAAAGAAAGGCGGAGCAGGACATGCGCGGATCGTGGAAGATGGGTAGGGGCGAGACATCTTGGGGCTCCAGGGGCATCTCGCGAGAAGGCGGACTTGTGATGGTCGATGGTGGAGTGGCTTGTTGTTGTAGTTCCCTACTGGCGTGCAGCAGCGACATGATGCCATCAAGCTTTGCTTCCAGTTGACCCACCCGACTGCTCAACGTCAGTGACACAAGCTTTGATCTTGTCTGTTTCCATGGGTCTAGCTGCACCTACGTTGACGGGCCGCGCTTCCGTCTTTCGCCATATTCGGGCATGGAACATTCACGCTTAAGCCGCATGCATCTATGATTGCGTGAGCAGGCCATCCATTTCGGAGAAGGGCTGCATGAACAAGGTGCTTACCGTTGACAGCTGCCCTCCCCAGGCTCGCTAGGCCAGATGCACTTCGTCTTGGACCGATTGCAGTATGCGCATGCTCGGGGCCGGTCCTTCTGACCGTTGCCGGATGCGTCGGCCATTATTGTAATTTGCCCGATCTGTGGCAGTTTGAGACGGGTCGCTGTTTGAACACGGCTGAAGTAAACACAAGCAAATGTAGCGGTAAAAGAAACGATAGATCGTCACACTGGCAGTATCACAATATCGTAGCAGTAGTTTGTGAAGCTTGACATGGAACCTCTGCGGCGACAGTTCAGGATGTCGTCGAGATCTGGAACAAGCAGGAAGGATCAGTTCGGACACATTTGGCCAGCAGCAAGCAGCAAATCGGAGTCCAGGATCGAGAGACTTGGCGGGATGGGTGGGGCATTTCGGTCAGCGGCGCCGATTTGCTACCCGATCGCCGTGTCTCGGTTGCTCCTTCTGCATGGGCAATGCCTTTCACCAACAGCAAGCTCTGACTGGCGAAATGAAACGGGACTGCAGGCCTGATTGACCTTGCTGGCGTAGCATTCCAGTCCTTTTTTGGAGGGAGTTCTAACCAATCTCGGGGGTTCCAAGTCAAGACCACGGCAGGTTGACACCCTTCGAACAGCGATTTCTCGGGACGAACTCAATCGGCTCGGCCAATATTTCCGGCCGACTAACACAAGCCCGGGCCCGTCAGGCTCAGGGGTACTGTCCACCACGCCGGCTCCCCCAATTAGCAGATAGAATATCGGCCAAGACCGGCCGCCGAGCCTGGTATATTACAAGAATTCAGAGGTTCACGATGGAAGCACTGCCGCTTCCACATATCCCACACACGCCAATGAGTGCTTTATCCTACCCAAATACCTCCCATCTTCAACTTGGGAGTCTACACAATGACGTCCGAAGAGAGCTTTCGCGAGAAACCCGTCCTCAGCGGCGAGGAAACCATGGAAATCGAAACAAATGGTCCCGACCAGGATGAACCAACCGAACCGACGTACCCCAACAGCCTCAGTCTGTTCCTGATCTGCCTCGGGCTGTTCCTTTCCGTTCTCTGCTTCGGCCTCGATCGCACCATCATCATGACTGCCGTCCCCAAAATCACCAGCGACTTCAACGCTCTGGAAGACATCGGCTGGTACCACTCGGCATACATGCTCACGGCATGTTGCTTCCAGCTCATCTACGGCAAGCTCTACACCGAGCTCGACGTGAAGTGGCTGTACCTCGGCGCCTTGGCGATCTTCGAAGTCGGCTCCCTCATTTGTGCCGCAGCACCGAACTCAGTCTCTCTCATCATCGGCCGAGCCGTGGCCGGTCTTGGCGCAGCTGGGATGATCACGGGCGTTTTTGTCATCATCGCCCACTGTGCACCGCTGCATACACGTCCCCGAATCACCGGTATGATAGGCGGCGCCATGGGCATCGCCCAGGTTGTAGCTCCTACGCTTGGCGGTGCCCTAACGGATTATGTCTCATGGCGCTGGTGCTTTTGGATCAACCTACCCATGGGAGCTGTGACATTCGTGGCGGTCGTGTTCCTTGTGAATATCCCTACTAGTGCTACAAAAGCAGCTGGGCCGAAGCTGAACGATGGCGGTTTTGTGGGCGTCGTGCGCCGTTTTGACCTCCTCGGAATCGTTTTTCTTCTCCCGGCGATTGTTTGCCTCCTGTTGGCGCTACAGTGGGGAGGAACCCTGTACTCCTGGGGCTCATGGCGTGTCGTCACCACTATGGTAGTGTTTGGCGTGACGATCATTGTCTGGGGCTGGATACAGTACCGAGCTGGCGACAGCGCCACTGTGCCTCTGCGTATCATCCGTGGACGATCAATGGCCTCGGCAATGTGGTTTATGTTTTGCACCATGGGCATGCTCGTGACCCTCATTCAGTACGTGACGATCTGGTTTCAAACAAGCCAGGGCGTCTCGGCATACCAGTCCGGCATCAACCTCTTAGCTGCCACCGCGTCCATGTCTGTGATGTTCATCACCTCCGGGTTCTTGGTGGGTTCCCCATAGTACCCCTTACCCTGTGTCCTCGTTCTGACTACTATTCTTCCTAGACATCCAAGATCGGCTACTACGTCCCTCAGATGATCATCAGCACCGTCCTCACCTCTATCGCAACCGGCATGATCACCCGGTTCGGCCTCGACACAACCAAAGGCTATTGGTAAGTCATCCTCTTCCTCGTCGTCCTCATCCTCTTCCCACACCAAATACTAACCCACTGGCATCACAGGATCGGCTCCCTCGTCTTAACTGGCCTAGGTATCGGCCTCGGCGCCCAACAACCCCTCATGATCCCGCAAACAGTCCTCACCGGCCCGGACATGTCCCTCGGGACATCCGTCGTAATCTTCGCCCAAACCCTAAGCGGAACCATCTGGGTCTCCGTCGCCAACAACATCTTCCACGACCAGCTCGTCTCCGAACTCATCTCGCGAGCTCCCAGCGTGGATCCCCAAGTTGTTGTGAAAGCAGGTGCGAGCGGCATCTCTGAGACACTCGGCCGTATCTACCCGGGGGCAATCGATGCCATTTTGGAATCCTACTCTGCTGCGCTGCAGAAGGTGTGGATTATTCTGGTCGTTCTGGCCTGTCTAAGTGTGCTTGGGGCGGTGTTCCCTGAGTGGAAGACTGTGAAGGAGCCTGCGAAGGAAATGAAAGCCGTGGAGAACAGCAAAGGGGGTGAAAAGGGGGGCGAAAGTACAAGCGATGCATAACTCTTATATGTTGATAGTGGTATTTCGTTTCTTGGGTAATAGATAGATTAATAGGATAGATCTGGACGGCATCATGCTCTGTAATATTATACTACAGTTAAGCCAGCCCCATTCCCGCACGATCGGAGAGAACAGCACGTTGATCAAAGGTTTGGTTGGTGAACTTTATGCATTCATGTGTAACTTTTGTAGCGCCCGAATGAACGGTATCATGACGCTTCTTGAGTTGACTGGCTGCTCAGGGCTCCCACGGCCCGGTTTCGGGGCCTGGTAAACCCACTTGTATGGACGTGAGATGCACACCACTAGAAAGGGTTTTAAGGCCTAGGCTGATCAGTTCGGCATGCTTTCTTTCGCGATAGGCGCGCGAGATAAAGTTGGAGGGATATCCAATGTGTTTTTTGAAATTTTGAGGAGGCATTTGCGTTGACACACATTAGCCCTCGCATCAGCCAGAGTAGGCAGCAGCAGAGACCGTAGTGGCTTGCCTTGTCAAAACTATATACGCTTCTGACTACTATGCTGATGTGGTTCGTCAAACAAGGGCATGGACTGATGCTCCGCCGACGCTTTGTCGCCTGCAGTTCCGTTTGCTTGACCTGCCAAAAACTACAAACTCAGACATGCACCGAGAGCAAGATGCTTCGCTATAACTGTTTCGACCATACTGGCGAATTAGTGCGCCTTTCCGTCTGAACAGCACCAGAGGGCGAGGCAAACGCCTCCAAATGAGAGCTGACCAACCCCGCACAGAGCGCCTGCCCATCGGGGTTCAAGCCCCAACTCTATCATGTTCACGAAACGATGCAAATGTGTTCGAGCACACCCAATATACATTTCCTGAATCAAGCCGGAGCGTGTGTGAACAGGTACGAGACAGATTCGCCTGCGGTGCATAGTTAGTAGCTGATAACGTGACTGGGGGCATGAAACTCTACCGTTGTGGGTTCGGCGGATGGCCTCTGCGATTGTCGGGCTGATGTCAATAACACGCAGCTTGGGGCACTGCCAATAGTCAGTTCCTCGAATACGGAAATCGCAATCATAGAAGATGAAGCAAAGTGCAGGAGGCAAATCAGCATCAGGCAAACTTACACGCTGCACCTTGTCGCCCAGTGGTACAGTATTTGTCACAACCAGGGCGGAAAGGACACTGCCGTTCAGTGTCTCAATAGCGGACCCAGAGAGGATCCCATGCGTGACTAGCGCCAGAACCGACTTTGCGCCATTCTCTTTGAGTACCGCTGCGGCCTTTACAAGGGTTCCTGATTCACCGGCAGAGTTAGTATCGCAGTGGAGGCCCGCCTCCGAGAGGAATTACCGCAAGTATCCGCCATATCATCTAAAATTCGTCAGCACCGTGTTCTTACATAAATATTTCTGAAAATAGGAGACTTACCAACAAGGATGGCAATCTTGTCTTCAACATTACCAACAAGGACCTATTAAACAGTGAGCATACACATCAGGCGCAATAACTTCAGAATGCGTACCATGCGACCAACAACGTTGGGTCGTGGGCGCTCCTTATGAATCAGAGCAAAGGCAGTATTCAGGTGATCGGCAATAGAAGTAGCACTTCACCGCCGTCAGTCCAAGCTCAATACTGTGGCTCTGTGAAGTACTTACCGCTTTGCACCGCCTGCATCTGGGGAGACAATGACACACTCCTCCGGGTTGAAGTTCTCTCTGATGTAACGGAGGAATGAGGGCTCGGCATACAGGTTGTCAACTGGGACGCTGAAAAATCCTATCAGATGAGAGTTGTCAATACCACAGCTGAAGCGAGTTTCGGTGTCCCGTGCTAGCAGAAGGTGAAAACATAACCAATTGGCGGCATACCTTGGATCTACTCGAGCTGGGTCAGTGAACGCACTCCGGTAGCCAATGGAAGGGAACTCACCTGAGAAGCATGGAGGTCGACAGTCACAATGTCTAGAAGAGCGTTAGCAGCGTCCGATGAGTACAACACAAGCCATGAGCTTACGGTTGGCGCCTGCTGTCTGAAGCATATTCGCGACCAGTCGTGCACTGATAGGTGCTCTAGACTTGTCTTTTTTGTCCTGACGGGCGTATGGGAAGTTGGGACTACAGAGGTCAGCACAGCTTCACCCAGGCCCGTTCTGAGTGATGCCGAACGTACATGACGGCTGTGATCCTTCGAGCACTGTTGAGTGGGTGTGTTAGCAGCTTTCCGCAGCATATACCCCAACAACAGCGTGATGTTTCCTCACCTAGCAGTTCTGCAGGCCGAGATTATGATCAGGAGCTCCATCAATCCCTCGTTGACATCGCCAGTAGCGGTCGACTGGATGACGAAGACATCTTCATCGCGGACGGACTCTCCTACGGTGAAAGAGGTCTCCTGGTTCGAGTAGTTGAGCGAGATGGTGCGGGCGACCTCGATACCGAGCCTGCGGGGTAGAAACAGAAAGGTCAGCCAGCTAGCTCTGTAGGTATTATGTGCGTAACGTCGCGCGTCATCGCGAAGGTGCATCGCATGGATCAGGTGGGACGGGGGCGCCCTGGAATCTTGGGTCTTGGTTTGGGGGCCGCCCGTAGCAGCTCGACGTACCGCTTCGCGATCTTCTCGCTGAGGTCGGGGTGGCTGCGGCCACTGATGAGCTTGATCTCGTTTGCCATTTCGGCGGACATTGTCGAGAGAGAGTCGGGGTGGCCTGTCGTGGACGACGGGCCAAAGAAATTCTTTCTTGCCTCCTTCGCCGCGGCTGTTAGCGGGTAACCTCGTGTGCGGGGGGAGCGTGACAGGGTAACACGGGGCAAAGGTGCGTACAGCGAGGACTGGTACCTCAACGTCTGGCTCAGCAGATGAGGGTGTATCGACAACTGGGTATGAGATAGGTGGGTAAGGGAACCAATTGACCGTCCGGCAGTACGATTGCGGCACTGGAGTCAAGCGACGGGCCCATTCAACCCAAAAAAGTTCAAAGAAAAATTCTGTGGAGATGGGTCCTGCCTGAGCTTGTAAAAGTACCTTGGCCTTGTACACCGCTAGCCCGGGCGACAACACCCCACTTCGCCGCTTATCGGAGCGATAAGCAGTCTGGGGTTGGCGCCATCAGTGATCACATGTAGCACAAGTCTGCACTCTGGCCAAGACATTCTTGGCACTGGCAGCGGACATGAACGGCAAAGCCAACAACAACCAATTTCTTCACAAAGCAATAGTCTCGTCTAAACCAAGTATCCTCCTATCTACCCATCTATGTCCATCGGAGAAGTCTTGTGCGACATTGGAGTTTCGGGGCCCTAGTAGGGCTTGAAAATCTCATACTGGCCCAAAGCCGTGCTGATCGTCCGTCTTTTTACTTGCTGCTCCCTTTTGTTCCTGCTCCTAGGGGTCTGCGACTTCTCGTCCTCGCCCATGTCCTGGATGAACAGATACTCCACCGTCTGTCCCATCACGAAGGCAAGCCTTGCATTTCCCCAGTCCTCCAGCTGCTTCTCGGTCATCTTCACCTTGGTCCGTTTGTAGATGCCGGGTTTGTCATAAGGCCACTCGCCATGTTTCCCGTTGATCCCTATTTTCTCGCCTCTTTCGTTCAGAGGGCGCATGCTAGGCCCAACGAGCCAGCCGGCCCGTCCAGCGTCTGTCTTTGTTCCTCGGGGGGTGGATCCTTTGGGGGTGGGAGGGGATTGCGAAGCATTGCGCGTGATGGCATCAATGGCTTGCGACAGCTTGAGGTGCAGCAACTGTCCCCAGTCAGACAGTTCTCCCGGTGCCTTTCTTCGTCTCGCAGAGGTCGGAGTGCCCTCCTCATTTGGCCTCTTTCTTTTTTTGCTTCCAGGTTGGGTAGTCCCCCAGCGCGACTACCGCTCTGTCCCCCTGCGCCAGGACGGGTGTTTGCCCCCGAGTCTGTGGGCGGAATATTCAAAGGGGCAGGTGGTGGTCTGCTCTGGCGTCTGTCTCTGAAGCCCCCAGCTTTAGGGGGCAGATTGGTGAATGAGGGAAATTGTGTGCCTAGTGGCGGTACCAGCGGAGAGGCTGTCGGGTTCTTGGCTTGCTGCGCCCGCGTCCTTCGGCCCGGCCGTGAATAGGGAGGTGCCATTTTGGGAATGTGCGGGGAGCTTGATTCTATTGAGAGAACAATACTTGGAGGTTGGACTTGGCAAAGATTGAGACCCGTGGAGCTTGATGCAATGAAGGGGGTATTAGGTCCTCTCGCCGAAACAGACAGCCCGTCAAAATAAATACCCAAAGGGAGTTTGAAAGTGAGAAACGGCCCTTGAATTACAGACTCCCCCGACACCCGGATATGGTCCATTCACGGCAAAAATCCCTTTGTCACCTCCGATGTCCCGAGGCCGCTTGCGTCTCAGACAGTGATCTATTGTCAGTCTCGCCGACACGACAATGGCTTTGGCGCTTATGTAAACAAAGGCGACTAGCCATCGAATGGGTATGTCTGTCTGCCCTTCCCCAGGCTATTCTCTTGCCTGACCCGTCTTCCCGGTTTTGACGCAGAATACGTCAGTGGAGCACTGCCAACGAAGGGAAATACGGGAAGGGCCTACTCGACCTGAACGACAAACACATTGTGTCAATGCATCATGGGCATACCTCAATCATCGCACCCCCTTGTACGGCAGCAACTGCAAGTCTTTGTTTTATGAACCAAAATAGAAACCCAGGCTGAACCTAAAAGGAGCATTGTCTGATTGTTAGCCCTCGATACCGGGCAGAGTCCATCCGAGAATACCTTTCACTGCCGCTACCCTCTTATAAGCAACCGATATCCCACTCACTCACAAGACTCTCAACTCCTATCCAGGAAAATATTCCAACTGATACACACCCGTTACCAGTGACGACTATATGACAAAAGTATCACAAGTACAAACGAAATATCTCTATAAGTCCAACGAACCACCAAGGTAACTAACACACATAACCAACCAACCAACCAACCACTATGGAACAACACGACGCGACAGATTGGGGCAGAGTAGTTTACAGGTCAAGTTACCAATACGACTACGACTACGATCCTTACGCGCACCGCAACCCCCCCATCAACACGTACCGCGCCCCCTCCCAGTCCTCCGAGTTCCTAGGTTTCCTCCCCTTCCTCCGCATCCTCCTCCTCACCCTCATCCTCCACTCTTACCTCTTCCACCTCTCCTCCTTCCACATCGCTCAATACTGGACATCCTGGTTCTTCAACCGCGCCCTCTTCAACCGCCCCACCGAAGTCCCCCTCATTCTCCGCCCCGCTCCCAATGGCAGCACCTCCCCGTACTGGATGACGCTCTACCGTATGCGCGAGCGGATCCAAATGCGCTCCTCCTTTTGGTTCTGGCTCGTTACATGGATGCTTTCTGTTAACTATTTCCAGACGTCGGTGTCCTTGGAGGCGGTAGATCGTTGGCTGTTCTACATATTGTGCGTTCTGCCTCTCTGCGCGTTGGCAGTTTGGTTCGTACGGGAGATTATCCACACCGCGAAGGTGCTGTTCTTCTGGACAGTTAGGGCGACGGTGTTTGTCCTGCACTTCTGCTGGCTGGTGTGGCGGCCGATGCTGTGGGTGTTTCCGGCGGGGTTTATAGCGTGGGTGATCTTAACGAGTCCGCTGCGGATGATGGCGCAGGAGATGCTGGATGCGAGTTACTATTCTATGGCGAGCATGCTGTATGGCTTTGGAGACGTGGCGAGGGATATGGCCGGGCAGCCGTATGCGCCGGATGAGGGGATGAAGGTTGCAGTTTCGCGCGCAGTTTCGGGGAAAACGATAATGGGGTTTATTACTAGGTGATTTTGACAAGGGGCACTCTTAGGTAGGGCGTAGAGCTGAATAGCATATATTTCCTATGGGAAGCGTTCGCATTAGAATAGAATGGAATTGTCATATTTTTACTGACCTCTCTTTCTCTTTGCTAACTATGACAGTTCCGATTCTCAGAGCTGAGAGAAAGTGGCAAGATGCCTAACCTTTCTGTCTCGGCTAACACACCAGACACCTTGTCCTCTGGTACTGCCCTGGAAGAACCACAATAACGAGAGTGTGTGTTGAAAGGAGTTCCCGGAGAAGACAAAGGCGAAGGCCGACGACTCCGGCAACGACCGTGCGGATGATTGTCTCAGCCGTACTCGCACGGTCTAGCTCATCAAAAGGTAGGGTTGGGGTATCTTAGGGGTTTATTTACTTTATGATCTATTTCTCTTTATTTATTCCCAGAATTATCCAAGTGCGATCCAACCAAACTCTAGGCTTAACTATCCCATTCATGCTATCGCTTGGCAATAGATCGCCGGCAAATGATCTACAACTCCAATTCCAGGCTCCGATAGCGCCAGCGTGTCCCGCAAACCAGACCTTCACCCACGATGGAGCGAAACACCTATGTCATCAACATATTCCCACCAACCAGACCCCCAACCATCATGTGGCCAATCGCCTGCATCACCGCGCTGCACCAGCGGTGGTGATGCCGTTGGCCCCCGTCTCGATGACCTTGTACCCATCGGCGTTGCCCTTGCCGGTGGCGGCCTGTGCATAGGCCTCGTCGCTTCGGTCGCAAAGAACGTCGAGGTCGTCTTTGCTCAGGATCTGGGTATCACCCGAGAACTTGTACACCTGCCCGTCCTTCAGCAGGAGGGCCTTGAGAGCCTCTCGGTCGAGCTCTTCCTCGCGCGTGTCCATCTTCTGGCCCATCGTCCGGAATCCACCCTTCTTAATGACCAGCTTCTCGAGCCGGCGCTTCGCGTCGGCGCTCATAAGGAGGTCCTCCTCAACCGTGCCCTTCGTGGCGAGCCGGTACACCACCACCGGACGCTTCTGTCCAATGCGATGTGCTCGGTCTTGGGCCTGCAAGTCCTGCTGTGGGTTCCAGTCGCTGTCGAACAAAATGACCGTGTCTGCGCTCGCAAGGTTGATGCCCTGTCCACCAGCGCGGGTCGACAGCAAGAAGACCCTGATGTCAGGGTCCTGGTTAAAGTCCTCGATCTGCGCCCGACGATCGTCCTGTGCGACACCGCCGTCGATACGGCATATTTTCCAGCCGCGTAACTCGGTGCAGTAGTCCTCGAGGATGTCAAGCTGGGTCTTGAACTGCGAGAAGATGAGGACCTTGTGGCCACGCTCGAACAGAGACGGCAGCAGCCGATCAAGGAGCAGCATCTTGCCCGAGGCGGTGACGATAGTCTCATCGACAGATGTGCCGGCTTCTGAGGACCAGGGATTGTAGAAGTTATGCGGGCTATTGCAGACGAGACGCAGTTGGAGGAGGGGGTTGCCGAGCTTCTTGGATGAGATTTCTCTCTCTGTCAATGGGTCAGCGGGTCAGCGGGGGTTCCGAACACTGAAGGGGTTGGCTGGAGGTGCATACTCGCTAACTCAAGGGTCTGGGCCCTTTCAAATTCTTCCGCACTCATTGTATCGGCGGTAGCTTCTTGGTTGTCCTCATCTAGTATTTCCTTTGCGAGCTTGGCCTCGAACTCGTCGTCGTCAAGCTTTTCATCATCTGAGTCTGCTTCCTTGTATGTTGTCTTTGCTCTGCGTGGTCGTCCACGAGCGCTGGCTGGTGTTGACTGCCGGCTGGACCTCGAGCTCTTGGGATCAGGCGAGACGTCAGCAGGCGGGTTCTTCCTCTTTGTCGCTGGTTTTGCAGCAACTTCTACCACGAGAGTTTGCTTCGCTGCAGGCTGCTTTGGTGGCCGGCCACGTGGGCGAGGTTTGCCCATCATCAACGAAAACGCGTTTTTGGTCGCAGAGGCGGGTGCTGGAGCCTTTGTAGCAACAGCTACGCTCTCCGTTTTATATTCCTTTTTGACACTGCTAGATCTTCGAGGGCTGGCGGTCCGAGACGAGACGGCGCTGTTTGTTGCGCCTGTTAGCCGCTCAACGACCTTGTTCTCCAAAAAAGCCCGCGTGTCGGTGTTTTTGTCATTGATGACGTTGTAAAGGTCCGTCTGCTCCTTGGTCATCGGCGCATACAAGACGTACTCGCGCTTTTTAGGCAGGTATTTGGCGACGTCTGCCTTCACTCGGCGAAGGAGCAGGGGTTGCAGAACCACGTGCATTTTCTTGACCAGCTCCTGCTTTGCTTTGTCGGCAATGAACTCTTCGGTACCCTCTTCATCCTCGAGATCGCTGAAGTCAAACCAGCTTTCGAATGATTCCCAGTCTCTAAAGATGTTCGGGAGGAGAAAGTTGAGGAGAGACCAGAGCTCTTTGAGGTTGTTCTGCAAGGGTGTACCGGTGATAAGAAGGCGGGTAGCTGAGGTGAAGGTCTTGAGCTCTCGGAAGAGTTTAGAGTCGAAGTTCTTCATCCGATGGCCCTCATCCTAACTTCCGGTCAGATTTGGCCCGAACATTCTGAGAGGGGCGCAAATGGCAACAAAGGCTTACAATGATAATAAACTCCCAGTTGATCCTAGACAAGGCAGCGCGGTCCTTGAGAACCATTTCGTAGCTGGTGCAAACAACCGGAAACTTGTCAGTTGGCCGTCCACCTTGAAAGTGGCGCATAATTCTGCTCTTGAAGATTTCGTTTCGCTGTTGAGGCGTGCCATGATACATCACAATCGGGATCGAAGGAACCCAACGATGAAACTCGTCCATCCAGTTTGACAGCGTGCTCAACGGGGCGATAATGAGATGTGGCCCCAAGTAGTTCTCTTGTTCTCGGAGGAGAGCGATCAACGAAATGGTCTGAATGGTTTTACCTGCGGGGCAAGCATGTCAGCAATGTCCTCTGATCCGCAAAGAGTCACACGCACCCAAGCCCATCTCGTCGGCGAGGATGCCGCTCATTCCTTGTGCACAAATCTCGTACATCCACGTCAAGCCTTCAAGCTGGTAGTCTCTCATGGTGCCACCCACTACGCATTTTGGCTGCTTGGCCATTGTAAGATTATGCTCGCCCAGGGTCTTGCCGTCGAGACCAGTTCCCACACGCCCAAGCACGTTTGTCTTGCTCGTCAAAATGCTGCTAAAGGCGGCACTCTTGGCGAGAAGCTCGTCGAGATCCTTCGCCTTCGCATCGCGATCCTCTTTGGTTACGGCTTTTCTCTTCCATTTCTTCTTGCGCTTCTCCTCGGCCTTCTCATTTTCTGCTCGAGCTTTCTCCTCCTCCTCGGCGAGGACCTGATCTGCCCGGAGCTGTGTGTAGCTCATTTTGCACTTCTCGTTGACGCCGTTCGCTGGAGACATGGGTGGAGGAGACGACGGGGCGCTTGTCGGCAGTCTAGAAGCCGTGCCCGTCGACTCGTTGCCGAAGGAAGATACAGACGACGGCATATCGGTGGGAGCTCGAAGTGGAGCCCCGGGATCGAGCCTTGAGGGGGAGCTGGGGACCGCGGATTGCGACCGAAGGAAACAGCTCGTATTGGTGCAGCCTGTCGGTGCAACTGATTTCGGGTCGTCCGGACAGAAATAAAAAATAGGGGAAATGCTAGCAGAGTATCCGAAATTCAAGCAGAATCCAAATAGAGACAGCTTCGTCGGATCTAATTGTTCTTCCAAACGGATGCCTCAAGTGCGGGACTGGTGGTAAGGATATGCTGGCGATAATGAAGACAAAGGCGGTCGGTCAATTAAGGGCGCGCGACGCGATCGCGACAAAGTGGAAAACGCCACTTCGATCACGCGCGACGCGACTGGATCGGCGCGCACAGGGGCACGACGTCACGAGCGAAAATTAGTGGGTCCCTCCCTGGCTAGTGATTGTCACCTTGATTCCCAGGCAGCATATCTGCCCCTCGTTTGGCAGCTCCGTTGAGTCAATGTGCTGCCCCGCAATTTGTTCGTGATTCAAAATTGTCAGAGGGGCTCCCCATCACCCCGCCATCGTCAACCCAACATCACCTTCAGCCTCCGAAGTAACGCCCCAAACTGGCCGCCCGGAGATCCCGTGAATCAATCAAGCTGTTCTCCCTTCGAGCCGCCCGGCCTGCTCTCCGAAGCGTCTCCCCCCTTCGCCAGCTTTCGTCCCGGTCCATCTCCCTGAGCAACCCGCGCATCATGGCCGCCCTCGCCGCCCAAAAATACACCCCGGCCGAGGAGGCCGAGATCCAGCAATGGATCGCCAAGGCCGACTCCATCAAGGCTGCCGCCGACAAGTCCGTCCTCGACACCCTTAACGCCGACCTCGCTTCCCGCACCACTGCCCTCGGCACCAAGCCCAGCAAGGCCGACGTCGCAATCTACGAGGCCGTTGCCCCTCTCGTCAAGGCATGGTCGCCCGAGGAGCGCACTGGCCAGGAGGGTCACCCCAACATTGTGCGCCTCGTCGACTTTGTGCAGAACAGCCCCCTCTTCGGCCTCGAGGTCGCCGACAAGGTCGCAGTCGACCAGGAGCAGGTACTCTACGTCAAGCCTCCCGTCGACGCCAAGGCCGAGAAGGAGCGCCTCAAGAAGGAGAAGGCCGCCGCTGCCGCTGCCGCTGCCGGTGGAGAGAAGACATTGGTGGACCGGACAAAGGAGGTGGCTTCCGCTGTCGTTGACAAGATCGCCGAGGTGAAGGACAAGGTTGTCGATGCCGCGCCTGAGGGCAAGCAGAAGCAGAAGAAGGAGAAAAAAGAGAAGGCACCCAAACAGCCCGCACCTCCCCCCGCGCCCGCTGTGCTCTCGCCTGGTCTGATTGACCTGCGTGTCGGCCACATTCTCAAGGCCATCAAGCACCCCGAAGCCGACTCGCTCTACGTCTCCACCATCGCCATGGGTGACAAGCCCGGTACCGACGACACAACCGAAGTTGATGGTCAGGTTTGCCGGACCGTTTGCTCAGGGCTCAACGGTCTTGTACCGCTGGAGGATATGCAGGGCCGCAAGGTTGTAGTGGTATGCAACCTCAAGCCTGTTAAAATGCGCGGAATCAAGTCCTCAGCTATGGTTCTGGCCGCGTCACCACGGATTAAGGAGGGGGAGGTGGACGATCACAAGGGGCCTGTGGAGCTGGTGAACCCACCCGCTGATGCCAAGGCGGGCGAGCGCGTCTACTTCGAGGGCTGGCAGGCAGACCCGGAGAAGGTTCTCAACCCCAAGAAGAAGATCTGGGAGACGTTCCAGCCCGGTTTCACGACGACGGCCGATCTCGAGGTGGCATTCGATGCCGGTGTGGTAAAGGAGCTGGAGGGCAAGGAGGGACTCGGCAAACTGGTCACAGCAAGTGGCGGCGTGTGCAAGGTTTCCAGTCTAACAGGCGCCCAGGTGCGATAAGCAACGTTGTATGGTGTACTGGGGTTAGATTACAATTGATGGATGAACTACTACACTGTTTAGCCAACCCGGTGTTGGCCAGTATGTCACCACGGCCCTTCAAACATGGTTATGATGATGATGGAGAATAAAACGACTTTTATCACGCTAACAAACGTCCAGAAGTTTGATGTTGCTCTCATCCCCGCTTTTGTGCTAACAAGGTATCTATTTTTATCGCGCACAATCTCGTCAAATGCCGTTTCTTCCAAGCCTTAACCGATCAGGGTCAAGACGGGGGTCTTCGTGGGAGTCGCGCTGGTCTTGCATCCTGTTGTGCGGTAAACGGTCTGAGTAGGAACGACGCATCCGATGGCACACCCTGTCTGGGTCACCGTCTTGGTCTTTGTGGTCGGGCAGCAGGCGTTGCTGTTTACTTTTGTCAGTTTCCCGTCTTGAGAGGCACGGGCTGCCAGCAGAAAGGGGCACATACGCGCAGGGAACATCCTTGGTGGTGATCTTGATATAAGCGGGACACATCAGACCTGCGGCGGTAGGGCAAGGCTCTGCTGGCGTGTTAGTGATAGGCAACTCGCTGTGGGGTGTATTCCAGGGGGGGAATGGAGGGACTCACTCCGGGAGATGGTCTGGGTGTAGGTGTAACACGAGGGCTTCTTGGTCACGCCGGTGACGACGGACGTGCAGGCATTGGCTGTGGTGGTGACAATGGGGGCCCAGGTAATGTTGGGAACCGTCAGGATGTTGGTAGCCTCCACGTCGTTCACGTCGGCGGGTGCCGGGGCGGCGGAGCTGTGTGTCGCGTGTCAGCTGCTTGTTTGACGATGGGTATGCTTCCCGTGAGCGGCGGTGTTCAACTTACCAGAGCTGGACGCTTCCGAGCAGGAAGGCCAGGAGACCGGCGGACTTGATGGGGTACATGGCTGCGGGTAGGGTAGTCTTCACGTGGAGTCTTGGGAGGCTTCGGGAAGGTGGCAGTGTATGAACTCGGTCGATGCTCTGGCTTAGGAAGGTCTGTGTGAGAAAGATCCGGGGATGGATATGCCCTCCTTTATAGCTCGCTCTCGACGAACGCCGTGCCTTGATCCTGGAGGCCATCTCCTGTCCGTCCCCTTACCCTCGCCCTCCCCATAGGGTCCGCTCCGAGAAAACACCCTGAATAGAATCTAGACTCAACCAGGCCACACCATCGCGCCGACTGTCAACCAGATCAGCCGGGATACGGTGCAAGAAATTTGCAACTCGTCAGGCCCGACGAGGGCGAATATTCCCATATCCTCTGTAGCGTTGTAGAAATAAGACGATAGGGAGGCGACTCAAGCATATTGCCCAGCTGCCGGGTAATATGTAGATATTGTCCGCTGCTACCGTGGCACCGGGTCGTTGACCACAACGCTACCTCAACGCTACCTTGGCAGGCACCAAGGCCGTATCCGGACCGGAGCCTCTCAGTGTTCCCGCAACCTGACGCCGATAGGTCTCGTGATGCTATTTTGGGTGCCGTACCACATTCAGACCACCAGTGGCCTGTCCAGGTATTTTTTCATCTATCAGAACAGAAAGAGGCTTGCTCTCAGCCGTCAGGTGTCTTCGCTCAGCAACAAAGATGTTCGACACGAGATCTAATCTTTTTCTCGTTGTTATACAAACTCTATGGTTCTTAATGTACAATAATATAAGATAAAATACGTAGCGTAGGTCCGCAATCACCGCAATCAGCTGGTTCCTCCCCCCAACTCCACGCCTGCGGGCAAAAAAAGAGGCTATCCCTCTGTCCTGAAACTCCATGGGCCATACATGCTTTCACCTTCTACCGGGTCTAAGAAAAGAAATATTTGCTGGTTTTCAGCTGCTGAACGTCGAAATCACCCTTCTTGGGGACGTCGGGGAACTTGAGTGGCAGCCAAATGCGGTCATAGGCTTCTTTCCTCGCAGGTTGGGATAGCTTGGTGGCGTGGGCTTCGAAAAACGAATCTTCCTCGTCATCAGCGCCGACGCGATTGGAGATGACGTCTTCCACTTGCATCGCAATCCCCTTGCTTGAAAACTTGTTTGTGGCCCTTCTTCCTTCCTCATCAAAAGCACCACCACCATCCTCGTCTGTTTCAACGGGCTCTGTGCTACCCTCTATATCCTCGTCGTCAATCCCTTCCACGTCGACCGGCGCGATCTCATCCGAACTAGCTTGGTAACTGGCAAAGATAGTGGCGGGCGTGACCATCTCTTTACCCTTCTTTACCTCTTCAGGATCCAAGGAGCGAAGGAGCTTTTGCCGTTCATATTCTTGGATAAGCTCGAATTTTAGGTTGAGGCGAGCCTTCTTGCGATGGGCCCGGATCGCTTTGGCAGCTTGCGTTTTCTTTCCAATTGATTCCAGGTAAATGGAGTCTCTGTACCTTGCCTTGAACTCCTCCAACAACCGGCCCGTGATATTGTCAGTGTGGATCCGGATAAAAGAATCCCGTAGGATGTCGCTCATAACCTCGACGTCGGAGGCATGTGTCCAAAAGGAGTCGTGGACCGCGGCAAATGTGAGGCCTACCGCATCGCATCCCAGGGCAGAAAGAATCATGTGGCTGGCGTCCAGGGAGTGGATGAAGTTCGGTGGGAAAGCCTGGAGCTGTTTCGCACGATTTACCGGGTCGAACCGTCCCGGTACAAGCACGCTCATACCTGCGAGGCAGGTATCGATATTCCTGGACAAATTCTTCCGATAAGGCTGCACCACAGGCATCCGCAGTGGTGTGGTCCAGACCAGAGTAGAATGGAACTGCTCGCTGGCAAATAACTCTGGCTTTTTTGGCTTCTTCGGCTTCGGTTCCTCCTCCCTGGTGAGTGCCTCGATCTGCTCTGGAGTTACGGCGCGACAAACGCGATCTCCAATCAGTATGAACCATTCCTGAATTTCGTGGGCGCCGTGGAACATGCTCGTCATGGCTTTGAAGATGTTGGAAGCGACGTAGCCCGAGAGATTACCGAACTCTAGACCGTCTAGCTTCGCGAGTTCCGGATAAAGAGAAGCCAATTGCTTTGAAACCTGCTTCTTTGCGCCAACAAAAGTGACACCATAGACGTTGGTCATCACGGTTTGCTTCACCACTTTTCGTGTTATCTTCCCCGCGACAAGCTTCGCATTCGGGTCATCATTCTTGACATCTTCGGCGATCATTTTTTCCAGCAACTCCGCCACAGCGGAATAGATGTCCGAGGGTTTCTCTCCGGGTATGAGGTTCACTTGCTGCGCTCCCCAGGAATCGCCGCCAAGGGCGGCGTAATGCTGAAGACCATTGCAGGTGCCGTCTTGGTGCACTGGCAGGTGGGATACGAACTTAGTTGGATCTGGGGATTCAAGTGCGGCCTTGAGCTCGAAGCACGCCCCCAGAACCTGCCATGGATCCTCACCCTTTAGCCACCATTTTTTCCCCGTCAGTGGGTTGGTGACCGAGTCGAAGATCTCGTCCAGGTGGTCCACCGCAAATGCCTCGCGGTCTAGGAGACTAGCCTTGTCGAAGCCGAAAACATTTGAAAGGTGAATCTTCAGCCACCGTAGACCATTCTTGCCGAGAGGTTTCCCTTTGGCGAAGCGCAACAGACCACGCGTGTGGTCAGCGCCCATGTGGTTTAGGTAGGTCGGCATCGGGTACGCGCGTCCCCGGAAGTCAACATTGTGAGGGAAGTAGAACGTCTGATGGAGGAAAGCCCTCGCGATCTCCATCTGAAAGTTGATGTAGCACCGATTCGAATGCAACCCCTGCTTCTCTTGTTCGGCCGCCTTGACTTGCCTAAGCCACAACCGTCTCGACATTGGGTCGTCACTAGCATCCGGCTCGGGAGCAATGTCAATTGACGGTTCGGAAGGAGGGAAGTTGGCAATAGCTTCGCCAGTATTCCACGCCTCTAGCATAACATGGAAAACCGGTTTGTTGATGTTCCAGGCGGTTCTTCCAAGGACGTCTAAGCCTCTCATGACTTGGTCCATATCTCCACGGGCGATGGCGGCTCGAGCGTAATGCTCTTGGTCCTTCTCTCCATGTTTGATGCGGAGTATGGTACTGTGTGATTCGAGAAAGCCGCCCTTGTCGAACCCAGTCCAACAGTCAGGCTCAGACACCATTGGCAAATGGCGGGCCAGGATGTCGCCCCGAGGCTCCCGAGTCATCAACTCCACGACCGCTTTATTGGGCTGGAGCATGCCCTGTTTCTTTCCCCGACTGAGCGAAGTCGTGTGGGAGAATGCAGGCTGAACTTGCGATACTATCTCTTTGGTAACCGGGTGCTCGCGCTCGACAGTTATTTTGGCCGTCTGAAAAAGTGCCGAGAGAAGAAAGGCGCCGAGTCTTGTTCGTATCTGGACAGGCCAGCCAAAACCCCGATCTGCAGATTCATCAACGACGACAATGCCATCCTGGACCTTCATAGAGGGGCCGGGGCGTGCACGCCGTGCACGGCGCGCATCCAAGCCTGCATGGCGATCACCTTTCGCCAGAACTGCCCTTTCTTTGAGCTCTCTCTGCAGCGTGATATCCTCTTCGACAGACCGGGCCACCTTCGAAACTGTGTTTGTCAGAGCGGTACCATGATCAACGCCCGCGCTTGTAAGATTGCTGAGAACGGCGAGAATGGTGACGGCAGCTAATCGGGAGGGGTCGGACTGGCGGAGGAATGGGCCGTATAAGCACCTGTCGATGTCGTCCCGGCCCTTCGTTTTCGCCTGTTCAGACGCCTCCACCAGAACAAACTCCTCAGCGATCCGATCTCGGAGCGCGGTCTGCCATTCGTACAACCTCGCACCGAAGGTGGGAGTGGAGAGCTGGCTATTGAGGCCCAAGTCCATCAACGATTGGTTCTCTTCTCGCCATCGGTTCACCGCGGCATCTATGGAATCTCTCTCCAAACGAGCTTGAAGTTCTCTCCTCTCCGACACAGAGAGCCGCGCAATATCGAAGCCTTTGGGGATCTCGCCAAAGATGGAGAGCATCTCCTTGAGCGACTTCAGGCCCAATCCTTTTTGAAATACGGATCGAACTTCGGGGGTTTCAAACGAGTTATCGAACTCTGGGACCGATGAAGCCGAGCCCGCTCCTCCGCCTTCGGCCCCACCTCCACTCGCGCCTGCGCCCACATCTCCATCTCCGTGCGTATGGGGTGAGCATGCCAAACCGTCGGGGAAGTTGTAGGCTGGACAAATATCGGCTATGGTCGAAAGATCCTCGTCGCTCAGTACACCCTCCGCGAATAGAGACTCCAGAGCCGTGTCAACCGGCAGCAGGCTCATATATCGGGTGACGAATCTGTCGCGGTTCTTCACGTTGGGTGAGAAAAGCGATGCCTTGAGCATGAGCGCAATTGTTTCCGAGTTATATGGCAGACCTGGCTGTTTGATGCGGAGCTCAAACCACTTGTGGATGTCTTCGCGCTGTTCTATAGAAGGGTCGGATCGTATTTGACTCGCCATCTCCAACAAGAAGCTGTTGTGGAGCTCTATAAGGAATTCGGGTGCTGTTACATTCATCTTCTGGAGTCGTTGCAAGGCCAAAGCGGCGCGGTCCAGCTTCCCAACTTGAGCACACGCGTCAAAGACGGCAATCAGCTCATCCACTTGGCCCGGAATGCCCTCTGGGTTAACCCGCTGACCGGCAACTATCTCCGTCCCGTCGGCCACGATCAGAGGGTCCGCCCCGTTGAATGACTTCAATTCCCAGACTGCGGGGTCCGGCGAGGTGGACTTGGGTAGGTTCTTGAACAAATCGGCTTCGAACGTGTCCATAGGAGGTTTTAGAGCGGCGTCGAGAGCGGTGGCTAAGTTGCGCCCGAAGCCCGCGAGGGCCTTGAACGTTTTCCTCCTCCATGGGCGCAACTCGTGCCTTGTTGAGAGCGCCCTCCGGCAGCACGCCGTCGACAGGCTGGATATAGGTAACTGGCATGTTGTAGGGGTGGGAGACGGGCGGGACGACAAAAGGAGGCGAAGAGGTAGATTTCGGCGGATGGCGCCTGAGCGGACGAGCATCGTGGAGGGGCTTCGCAACATGCAGAACTCGAGTCGTCGGTTGCGGGTTGAAAAGGAGGGACTATTACAAGTGAGAGCAGCCGGAAATTAGCAATCAAGGTACTAAACGAAGAATTGAAAAGAATCGATGCGCATGATGCATGGGAAAGACCCGCGTCAACCTGTGGAGGAGACAAGGAGAGTTGGCGCAGTTTCTCAGTTCTCAAGGCCCCTGGGGAGATATGGCATCTCAGGGCGCTCCAAAATTTTGCTGCTTTGTCTCTCCAGGAGAACGGGAAAAAAAGTTCTTCGCGCATCTGATTGGTCAGTCGCGTCCCCAAGTCCACACCTGCTTTTAACTGACCCCACATTGGCAGCCACTTGTTGGGGCTACCCCTGTCATATTTCCCCTGCTTGCTCGCTGCCGGATGGAGGTACAACTTGGCTTGCGTCTGTTCTCGCCCAGTCTCAACGTCAACGAGCTTTTCCACGCCCTCTCCTGTCGCCGCTTCGCTGTCGCGACCAACGCCAAAAATGGGCGCTGCACCGGCACTGAGGGCTGCCAGCTGCTCGGCTTGCAGACTTTCGGCTTTTCGGCTTTTTGCCAGCGGCACCGTTCCGGTTCGGGTCCAACAGGCGTCTCTGCAAAATCATGCGTTCGCTTCAATCGCCGCCACGAGATACTCGACCTTTCGTCCCACCCCACGCCTGGCGCAAAGCTTCGCGATTGAGGAGCGGGCGGATCCCAAGGAAGAAGGAGCCGACAAGGCGGAACAGCCGTGGTATCTCGACGTCGAGCCGCCAATACACCCAACGCTCATCCACGAAGCCCCACAGCTGCCAGATATCCCGGAGGGATCGCCAGGACTGACGGAACCTCTGGTCAAGTACGTCTCCGAGGATCTGGGTCTCGATGGTCTGAGCTTGCTGGATCTCCGCGAGATGGACCCCCCGCCAGCTCTCGGCCCCGACCTCATAATGCTGTTTGGGACGGCGCGGAGTGAAAGGCATCTGCACGTTTCTGCGGACCGTTTGGTCCGGTGGCTCCGCGGCCGTGGTATCTCGGCCCAGGCAGATGGCTTACTGGGCCGGAACGAACTGAAGACCAAATTGCGACGACAGGCGCGCAAGGCGAAGCTGCTGGGGAGCACCGGCGTTATGCTAGGAGGGGACGATGGTATCTCCACAGGGTGGATCTGCGTGAATCTCGGAACGATTGGGTCTTCCGACCAGGAGGTGCAACTCGTGGATGAGTCTGGCACTTCCATGGGTTTCGGCGTACCACAGACTGGGTCAACTATCGTTGTTCAAATCATGACAGAGGCTCGGAGAGAGGAACTGGACCTGGAAAGGCTTTGGGCGGGCAAATTGAGACGTGGGACGGGAAAGAACGACGGGTTCTTTGGGTCTTCCGGCGGCAGCAAGGACATGTTCAGCCAGTCGCTCGAAAAGGCTCGTTTCTAGTCAAGAATGATCTGGGGATGAGACCTTGGATGCTGGCGATACGGGAGCGGTATGCCGGCTCGCGGCTGACATGCGCTGGTGTGCAATGGCTGCATGCATGCCCGGAGCTGACCTCCAACCTCAAGGCCTAGCTTACCCGTCGCCGGCGTACCAGCACACGCGACGACAGGAGATTCTAGGGCAGATGGACTGTCCCTATGCGACGTGGAATGGTCCACTAGCGCCTATGCATAGGCACAAGCGGACACGCCCCTTGCTGTGGTTCGGCAGAGTGGGTAAAAGCCGTCGGCTGTTTCCGAGACGTTCAGCTCCCAGGCTTTAGACCTGTTTTCTAGCTGCTAGTCATTCTTAGTCATTCTACGAGGGGCTCAAGACATGCCACAATATATGAAGGACAAAGTCCGCACCATTGTACGAACATGTAAAAATATTATATCCCAGGCATGGCCTCATACGGAGTCTTTTAGACACAGGCATTTTTGTTCTTTAAGGATGGAACACCTAACCCAATCTGCTATAACTTTGCTGCATCCTTCATCGTTTCCCTCAACATCGGTGCGACCTGTTTTCTGCTGTGCTTCACCTCCCGCTGCGTCCAGCAGACTCTCAACTCTTCCCTCGGCGCACCATCACTATCGAGATCACCACCCTTCCATGACTCCAGCCCAAGGGCCTCCCCATTCCGCTTTACAAACTGCCTGACCACCTTTACCGCATCCTCGCCAAAAGCCCACACCAACAGCTCCCGCGTAAACCGCCCCTCCGGCTTAGAAGTTGTCATCACAGCCGCAATGTCCAGCCTCTGCTCCTTCGCCCACCCCTTCACCTCATCCAGAAACTGCCCCTTGCTCCCAAGCTCCGTCGTCAGATACCCCACCCCCTGCACTACGGATGAGATCCCAAGCGCGAGTCCGCCATCTGCCCACCGCTTGTAGTCCTTGCGGAGTATGTCACGGTAACTCAGACCCGAGATATCCTCCTTGAGACGCGTGATTTCATCAAAATACGCCGTCCGGCTGTAGCTGCCGTCGCTGATCTTGGACTCGGCGAACTCGGCCGCCCCGACATCCCAGTCGGTGGTCCTATCCTTTGACTTGAGGTTCGTGGTGTCGATCAGGATTGGCCCGAGAGCTAGGTGTGCGAGCTGGGAGGAGATTTCGTCCGGTGATGGAGAGGAGGAGGGGTCAGACCGAGGGGGAAGGCTGTCCCATACCGAGCGGCAGTGGCCGACCACGAGGCTCATGCAGCTACCTGACTTGGCGAGGACTCGGAGGCCCACATTGGAAGGGACGGTTCCCTCGTCATCGTGGTGGTCGATGCAGCCGACGAGCAGGTTGGTGGTGCTAGGTGACGCCGAGGTGAATTGTCCTGCTATATCACCGGTCGGGGCGTTGTGGTCGACCAGGAACCAGCGGGTGTTTTCTAGACGGAGGCCATCCTTTGGGAGGTCCGAGAGGGTGAGGAGATCGTCTGGTTGGAGACCGGTGGGGCGGAGAATGGCGCCTAGCTCCGGGCGCAATGCGAGGTCGGCGCGCGGAAGATTGGAGAGCGGGATGTGAAGGGTGTGTGGTGGTGTTTGGGTGCGGAAATAGGCTAGGAGAACTGCTGAGCAGAGGGAGTCCAGGTCTATATGGATGTAAGTGACTTGAATTTGTCTTCGGCTCATGAAAGGGGGGCGTACCTGCGGATTCATTTCCGATGACAAAGGTCAGGGGGTTCTGTCTCTGGGCTGGAGGGGCTGCGAGGGCTTTCCTGGCCGTTGCGAGGAACGCCTTGAGCGAGACGCGAGCGGGAGATGTCATTGCAGGGCTGGCGGCGCGGATGAAGCCGAGGGAATGCGTTTTGACGTCAATGGCAGCGAATTGTGGATGCCGTAGCACCTCGCACAAGCTACGAGGGTGTGACTTGAAAGCGGCGTTTCCCCTGAGTTCCACACGTTCTAATGACTTAGTGACAGGATATTAAAAGGCATCGTATGTAATACAGGAATGTCGATGCGGGTTTCATGCTTGTTTGCTGCCCCCACCAATGTTGACGGGAGCAAAACGGGTCAACGGGAACCGGCACTGCGTCATTAGCATGTCTTGGCACGCAACGGCGCCGGCAAAGTCGCGCCCCTAAATCCGCCGAGTGCGGAGTGGTGGGGCGGGCTTATCGCGGCAACGATAGACCGATAAGCCCCGCCATCCAGTGCCCCTCCGGCGACAGTGACACGGAGGGTTTAGAACAACTCGACTTACACAACACTATATGTATACTATAAGAATCTGTGATTTCTGTCCCACGCAACACGATGAGCGCACCGGCCACCCCTCCCCCGCTCCGCCTCGCCATACTTGAAGCCGATACGCCACTCCCGGCCGTCGACGCCCGTTACAACGGCTACCATGGCGTCTTCAAGAACCTTTTTACCCGCGCCGTAACACCGGCCCCGATCGACTCCGTCCTTTTCCTCTCACGCCACGATGTGGTCAACGACCTCTCCTCCTACCCTGACCTCGACGCCATTGACGCCGTGCTGATCACAGGTTCCAAACACTCTGCCTTCGAAGACGACGCGTGGATCACAACCCTTGTTGACTTCACGCGCAAGGCCATCGCCCACCCCCGCGTCCGCGTTGTTGGCGTCTGCTTTGGCCACCAGATCGTAGCCCGCGCACTAGGCGTGCCGGTGCGCCGCAGCGATGCCGGGTGGGAAGTCAGCGTAACCGAGACGCATCTCACGGAGGCAGGGAAGGACCTCTTTGGCGGCCGAGAAGCAATTGTCAGTCACATCTATCTAATCCATAACCCGCTACCCTATCCCAACAGTAAGCAAACTAACACCCTCCCAGCAAATCCAACAAATGCACCGCGACCAAGCCTTCGGGATCCCCCCCGGCGCAACACTCCTCGCCTCCTCCGCCAAATGTCCCAACCACGGCTTCCTCCTTCCAGGGCGCGTCATCACCGTCCAAGGCCACCCCGAATTCAGCTCAGACATCATGCAAGAGATCCTCGAGGCGCGCCATGCAACAGGGCTCTTCACCGAGGACGTGTACCAGAGCGGCATGGCGCGTCGCAACGACTCGCACGACGGCGTGATGATGGCGCGCGCGTTCCTCAAGTTCCTGCAGGCAGAACAGCAATAAAATACCCCACCAGTGTACATAACCCAACTAGTTGCCCAGTTCCGAGCTTTCGGGCCTTCTGTTTTGTGCCCTATCTACATCCGGAATCGCGATCTACGTAGTTTGGTACCGCCGCACCGGACCGCATGCCCTAAGATGGAAACCCGGAACGCGCTCCGGCATCGCCAAAGTGAAGCATGGCGCGCAACACGCGATTTCGGTCGTACACGCTCCAAGACATACTTTAGTTCATATATCTTCACGCGGCATCACGCCGATCGCCCAAGCCTGTTGCGGGTGCGATCTGCTAACCCCTTGCCAAGCCAAGATCGTCAACAAACTCCTACAAAATGCTCGATGAAGATCATGATGACTTGCGTCTAACCCTGTTAATGATGCGTACAATAGTGCAATAATATCTCAAGGCCCAGATTCCATTCCGTCAAAAACCGGAGCCCTTTCCGTAACCTATCAGACCCAGGCAGGCACGAAGCGAAACAATCCCCTTGATAAACACCAACCCCTTAAACCCGATGTATCCGTTTCGCCGCCTCCTGTCCCCCAACCCACAAAAAACCAACAATCCAAAATAAAATGCTCAGCCTTCATGATAAGTAAGGACTGCGCGGGTATAGATCTGTAGTCGGAAACGCCATAACCCCCCCAAAAGAACTCCACGCTCGTGGTGTGTGTGCATGCCTCCCAAAAGTCCACCCTGATAGATAATGCACAACCGCCATGACGATGATTCAAATGCACCAAATGAAACAATCAAACCCCATCTCCAAGACCCTTTCCCCTCCGTGTGTTCTCCGCCTCCTCCACCTCCCGGTCCGAAAACCCCGTCAAATCCACATCCCACCACTGTCTCACCTCCTTCCTCACATACGCAACACTGGCACGAAGCGTCTGCTCCGCAACGATCTCCTCGTCCCTCCGCTCCCTTGCCAAGCGCCCATCAACCATCATCTCCTCGCGGGTACGGCCTGCAGCGCCAAAATCCCCCCATACGTTTTCCTTCCAGCCGCCAAACAGCCGGGTAGTCACCGCCTCCCGGAAGCCGCGGCGGGCATGGCGCCAGGGTTTCTCGCGCGCCGCGAACAGTGCGCAATCGACAGTCCCCTGCACGCACAGGCTGATGATCCCAAGTATTAGGAGCCACATGGGGTCACCAGTGCGGACCGCGTCGTCGTAGCCCATGACGTGCGAGACGAACGGGAAGACCCATACAATCAGGTACACGAGCGGGTAGGCGAACAGGGAGCGCAGCTGGCGGCGGATCTTTTCGCGGTTGCGGGCCACGCCGGATTGGTCGGCCGAGATGAAGATGGGCGAGCTGTCGGCCGCGGTGGTAGCGGCGATATGGTGGGGACAACTGGGGTTGTGGTTGTTGCGCCTGCAGGTGCAGTGCGGCGGGATCAGCCGGTCCGGGTGTGGGGAGGGGCCCCTGCGTAGCATGGTAAAGATGTTGGGTAATGAAACATTGGGACGGTGCCCTGGGACGCGATCGGCGGGACTGGGGTTGACCGTTTCTGGCGGGGAGATAGGGCGACGCCAAACAGTTTCACAGCTCGCTGCGGATGACGAGTCGCCATGCTCACCGCCCTGCTCGTCAGACGCATCCGGTGAGCGGTTTGTATCTGGGAGGTAAGCGGGCGTTGGTGGCGAAACGGTCGGGGGGTTTGGTGCAAGCGGGTCGTGAGTGTCGTCCGGAAAGGGGTTCTCCTCCGAAGAACGAGGCTGTCGAAAACCAGACCAGTTCCAGTCCATCGACTGTCTGGAAGGCAGAGAGAGCCCGCGATTTCGGTCCGTGGTGGTGGTCGCGTTCTTGCTTGCCATCGAGCTGACAGTAGAGTCCGATGTTCGGTGGTGTTTGGCAAGTATCGACTCCATGCCCGAGCCCCTTCGCGAGTTAGGCATTGAAGGGATCAACCCGTGGCAGGAAATACGAGGTAGAGTCTTCCGCGCTGGCGGCGGGCTGGTCGAGCTTCTCCTCCCATAGTCGTCCATCCTCCTCCGAATGTAGATGTAAATGAAGGCGTAGATGACCACGATGCTGATTCCAATGACATAACGCGGGATCCAACTGAGCGCCATACGTCGCCAGCCCCGGTTCGCTCGGAGATAGCAGTAGTGGCCAACGTTCTCATATCCCGGCCCGTCGATGAAAGCCAGGGACGCAACTCCAACGGGAAACAGGTAGTAGGTAAGGTAAGCAGCCCGTCGGTACGGGTAGAGTCCTGATCTGGGTCGAAAGATATACATGACCGAGTGTAAGGCGATGAGCAAAACGGCGATGTCGGACGACTCGATGCCGAGGGCAAGACTAAAGCCGCTGATCTGGCAAAATACCGACTCTGATCGCACCGGTCCTCCGACCAGGCTGACGATAGGGAATACCACAAAGGCCGCTGACTTGATGAAGTCGCTTTGAACCAGCAGCATAATGAGCCTACCGAAGATTAGCAGTGATCACAGGTTCCAGAAGCTCCAGTCCTTACTCATGGCGAAAGCCTCTCCTCATCCGAACGAACCAGTAGAGGGTAAAAAGGGTTGACACGACGCTGATGGAGGCGAATGCCAGCGATAGAGTGTTAAGGATGCGGGTGTTGAATTGCTGGCGGTTGTCGTCGGCAATATCCCGGATGAGCAAACTGTGCGTGAAGCCTCCTGTGAGTGCCCTCTCGAGGAGGAGCCCCAGAAAAACCATCCGGGGCAAGGTCGATGTGGTGAGACCCCAAATACAGTGACCTGTCCGCCAGTAGGCGAGACCTTTTTTTCCAACGAGCCCTTAAGCGTGGATCCATCAAGAGGGTGCAATCAACATGGCGACGGCGAAGAGCTGGTGGGTTGGCGGGCAGCAAGAGATGTAGCTTGAGAAGGAGAAGAGAATCTACCTCCCGGGGAGAGCCCGTGATGTCGGAAGGCGGTGGGCAGTGCTCGTGGACCTGAGAGCTCTTTCCAAAGAGTGGGCGTCGGCGGCCGACGTCAGCAACGGTGAAATGCCCGATGGGAGCCACGACCCAAAGCTTTTAGCTCCTAGAGTATGCACGACGGTCTTCCAGTCGGACAACAACCTGCAGAGCTCAAACCTTGCAGTGACGCTGCTGTGCTTACACACAGCCTCACGACGTTCTTGTATACCTAACACGACAGGTACGCCGGGGACGCTTCAAAGAGTAGTGCGTGGGTTAGACAAAGAAGAGGACAAAGGCGAGGCAACGCCTAGTGACGATGGTATGGTGAGGGAGAAGGGATATATGAGCAAACGGGAGGCTCTTTCAGGCACGGCTTCCCATTCACAACCAACAGGGGAGAGTAAAAAGAAACACCGCTTCACCCTAGCAAAGCAGCCGTGTGGAGGCACACTTGCGGGATGGCGTGCCGTCAGAGGTGAAAAAGAGGCTTTAGCATAGCTTCAGCATAAATGCCCACGGTCATCGTGATCTTTGTCTTCGTTGGAGCTGTCGGGCAGCATGGTGAGACAACGAGAGCGGTGAAGTCCAGGCAAGGAGAAAAGTGCAAACGGGAGGAAAACGGGTGGCTCGAAAGCAATCGCGCGCAGTCGAGTCCCATTGATGCGGTCATGTCGAGGTGATGGGGCGACAGGGTAGGGTGGGAGCTCATTCGAGCCTGGCTCGCCTGGTCACGCCCACGTCGGGACCAACCCGAAAATGTGGTTGGCGGTGACTGGCCAGCCAGGCGCCCAAAAACACCCCCAGGGGCGGGTATCGAGATGACGGCCAACAGCAGCGCCAACCTAGAGGCGATCTCTGGGCCCGGTGTCCGTTCGCGGCGGGCGGTGACGGACACCATTTTTCCTACCAAGTACCAAGATTCCGCACCGTATTTCGCCAGGGCTTGCATCTCGCGTCTGGCGCTGGGCTGCGTCATCCATTTCTGGGAGTCTGGCCGATGCTCCGGCAGAGTGTACTGCAAAGAGTTGCATCAAATTCTGACCAGGGCATGATTCATCGTCCCGTCTCTCCCATCGATCTCTCGACATCGCGGTTGGGGAAGCGGGAATGTTAATGCTGGGCACGGGCTGGGGATTACTTGCAGCACAAATCCCGGGTAGCGGCTGCAAAATCGAGTGGGGTGCTAGATCAGAGATCCTGTGCATGTCTCGAGTCCAAAGCGGGGTCCGAGGGCCGACGACGCGTCCTCGACTTGAGACTTGCGACAAAAGGACCAAACGCTGGACAGAGAGGTAAGAAGAAAAACGACGGCGTCGGTTCTGATCATTGGCTGAGCGGCGCCCCCGTGGCTCTTTGAAGTCACGCACCACCTCGGAGTCCTCGAGGGCAAGTTGACGAGTGACTTTGAGGTGCGTGGAACACCACCCTTTCGTCAAACTCGGATCCTCTGGATTGGCCACAACAAAGAGGCCCGCCCGGGCTTCCTCCCGTCTTCGCGGCCTCCCAACTTGGAAACCCACAAAGACCGAAGTTTGGGACGGCTTGGGATCGGAAATTGCCTCCGGAATTTGGTCTATCCCCAAAAAGAGGAAAACGCATGCAAGAAGCAAAAAAGTATCCATGAAAACCCGCCAATGCGGCGAACTTGCCTGGTATTGGCGGCTCGACCTGCGCCGCGCCATTTCTGCGGCATGCAGCCAACGCTCATGCCGATTGGTTTGGCACTCCCACTCGATCGAGGACGGGGGTGCAGTGGCAGTGATATGTGATAGCAATGTAGGCTTGTTTCCAAACACACGCCAAAAGCAAACACTTGATACAATTTGGGCGTTTGCAAGGGGAAGTTGCCAGGGCACCTTTCACAATCCGGTGCGGCGGGTTTTCAGAGCAGACACGGGCGGCGGCGCTCCCTTGTGATTGGTGGCAACCAAGAGCTGAATGTGCGGCGGCATACTTGAACCCACGACGACACCATTTCCGGCTGTTGACTTGTCGTTTCTTATCATTGAGACGCAGCTCAACACAGGGGTAATACAAACAGCGAAAAAGGAATTCCACGACTTCCTGCAAGCTCTTGCAGCTGCTGCAGGCAATGCGGGGTTGTCATTCAGCCCCGCGCTGTCGAGTGAGCCGCCGAGTTGAGACACACAGTTGTGATCGACGCTGCTCGGGATATATTTTGCTACTACGGATCCGTACTCGTAGTTATTCTTCTCTCACCGGTCTCCCAAAGAACGCCCCAGACCCGGGTATCTAGTTACTGCCGCAGCAGTCTCGCTGTCCCATGACCAAGCCAAACGCCTTCTTCGCTTTTTAGCCCAACAGGTTGATGTACGGTTCGGGCCAGCGTCCCCATATCAGTGGTTGGCTACCGAGCCGTCCACTGGTTGGGGAGAGCACCTTAAGTCGCCTCCTATCCTCATCCACATCTGCGATTGCGATGAAGCCGATCACAGGTGCCTGCCGAATCGTCTCAGGGGGGTCGTTGACCGAAGCATTCATCACCGCAAGTGTCCAATGCGACATCTCCGGAGATATCTCCGCGGCCTCGAGCACTGGCTGCCCTTCATAGGCCTCGGATTCTGTTCCAGAGTTAGCTTAGTAGTTGTGGCGGCGCAATTCGTACATACCGTCGGGTGCCTTGAAAATCGCCACGTCGTCGAAGCCAATTGACTGTGTTGATGGACTGAGCGTTCTTTTGGAATCCCCGAAAAAGTACTCCTTAATCGCAGCATCTCGAGTTGCCCGCATGAACTTCTCATCCCTGTCCGCAACGCCATCAGACTTATCAAGCGGTACCACCCAGATGGGTTCCCCAAAGGACGTCTTCTCCTGTGCAAGCCGCTGTTGTAAATTCTCTCCCATCTGGGGAGAGCCCAAGACGATGACGATGTTCACTGAGCCACCCGGTCAGTCTGAAACACATATTAGAGCCCCAATAGCAAAGCACGACATACCTGAGAACTCGCTAATGGCAAAAGCCAAGAGATCAATCCCATCCTTCCCAGCATCAACGCCCGGCATGTCTATCACAGCTCCAGAAATCCTGACTTCCTTATCGTTGTTCAGCTTGGCTCGACACGAGCTCGCCAGCTTCCTCGTGACGTCCTTCCAATGCGGAACATCGTCCTCCACCTTCTCCCTCCCGTAGTAGTAGACAATCGGCACCTTGACCGGCACCGAGCTGGGTCCGCTGCTCGGCGTGCTTCCTATGCCAAACCCCCCCGCCGGCTCCTCAACATCCATCAACGTGCCATAAACCGCCGCGCTGACCGTTCCCGGCAACGACAACAAACCCTCATTTGGATCCAGGTTCGCCACCATAGTCTGCGACCCCATCCTCGTCGCCAGCCCTACCAGTATTCGCGCCAGGCTCGTCTTCCCGCTGTTCGCTGGTCCGCAGATCAGCACCCGCGGGCCGTGCGCTCCACGCCCGGCGCTCTTTGCCGCCTTCCGCTCGTCCTGGAGCGCAAAGTGCATATTGACGTAGGTCAGTAGCGGCGAGGCCTCGGGGGCCGGATATTCGCCGACTCTGCTCTCACACACGCCCGTGACTTCGATGGTGCAGCCCTGGAGGGTGTATATTTTGGACTTTGTGTTGGTGAGTTTGTAGGCGCGATTAAGGGCCAGCTCGGTGCCGTCACGGTCGGCGGTGCCGCTGAGAAGGCGCACCGTTACGCTCGCGCTGCGGACGGAGAAGCGCCATTCCCAGTATGGTTGGAGGGTGATGATGCGGTTGTCGGACGCTGTCGGCTACAGGCGGGGGGGATTGTGTTAGCGATGGTCGCGAATGGTTGCAATTGGGTGCCTACCTCGGGGGCGAGAAGCCCTAGGCCTGGGATAGACATTTTAACGGTGTTGATCTAGTGCTGGATGTATTGATAGAGTGGTGGCGGAGGGTTATGAAGGAACAATGAAGGTTTGGTTCGGAACAAAGCTAAGTTCTGGCCAAAAGTGAGTCGCCCAGGCCAGTGCGGAAGAAGGTTCCGTACTGTCCAGTTAAATCCCGGGCATTTGTGTTGCCGGCCATGTAGCATTCTCCAGGCACACTATTGAGTATTTCAAGGTAAATTCTAGTGAAATATATGGTAATTACGATGCAATTGAGGTATGTTATTTGTTGGGATAACATTGTTGCCCTGGTGCAAGCTGTGTGAGGGGTTCCCTGTCGCCTTTTCGCACTGAGCAAAGCGACTTTCTTTTTTGGACAGGGCCTCAACCGCCGACGCGTCTGGCGCGGTTCGGCGAGCAATGACGTCTTTGTGTGCACGGTCCCAGGGTCCTGACCCCACCACAACTGACCTGGACGGAGCCTCAGGCCGGAAGGTATAAACGACAACGGCGTTTGAACCTGGGGGCTTCAAGAGCGTCACTACTGTTTGGCTCCAACGGTGCTCTATTGAGCCGCCAGCTAGTCCTTACTTCATTAAATCTCCTTGCCCTTTTTTTATGCTGTGATCCCACCATCAAAGGCGGCTTTCGATCTTCAGTTAGTTGTCGAAGGGCAGACTGGTTCGAACTCATCGGGCAATAGCCGATATCAAGGGTTAGGGTCAGGCTGCGAATTACCAGGAAGCATCGTCTCTGCGGGGTACGAAGGACTGGTCACGACGAATCTGCAAAATTCATATGCGCCTTCATCCCGATGCCGACAGCTGCTGACTGCATCTATCCATTGGGCGTAAGACGAGGTTGGGCCGTATTGGGGCTGACCGAAGGTGTCCGAGGTGGCTCGGCTCAGCCGGGCAAAAGTGACGAGTCTGACGCGGAACAGCTCGAGTCTTAAAATTGCACAAAGGGTGGGGCGGTCTGTGGCGCATTTACTATCGATTACGAGGCTCGGGTGAAACGTTCCTTGTCGTCTTGTTAGATTCTTAAAACTGAGGACAGGCATGCCACTAAAACTCCAACAGGGCGCGAAAGACGTGCGAAATCATCTCATGAAGATCAGGGGGATCCAGCGACGCGCAAAATGACCAAGAACTGATGGGTATATACTTAAACAAGATAAATAAAAATCGGCATCTCGACGCCAAGGTCTCGTCGTTATTGTCATGATGTCTCGCGTTCATGAATGCCATGCGCTCCCTTTTATGATGACCGCCTCGCTGCAAACACTGCCCCCTACCAAACGCCAGGGCCACAATCGGCCGCAGAACATTTTCCCCGTAAATTCAGATCTATCTTCATGTCGACAGCTCCTCAAAGATCTTGATCAGGCTCCTGACGCCCAACAGATTGTTCTCGTCTGGACCCTGTCCAGGAACCCAGTTCGCGTGCGCGAAGTCAATGAGCTTGAGGGAATAGATTGGTGGGAGGCTCGGAGTCTCCTCGTCATCATCCATTTCCAAGTCCTCGTCGTCATCTATTTCCAAGTCCTCGCCGTCAAGTTCAACGTTGGGGTCGCCAACAACCACATTTTCGAGGACGTTGGCCTCCTCTGTGACTGGGGACAAAACAGTCTTTTGGTCACCTGCTCCGGGATTTCGGTTCCGCAGCTCGTCGTCAACGGAACGGAGGACCATCTCGCCATCGTCGTCCAGCACGATGGCACTATCAACGCGGGACGCGGATAAGCCGGGGATATCGGTACACTTGGACTTGGATGCAGCGGCGGCTTGGCCGCTCCGCACCTTGTCGCCCTGAGAAGAAGTCGAGCTAGGTATCGTCTGCTCGATCACTGTTCGAAGAGCTTCGCCGTCCCCCTCAAATGTGAACAGTAAGCTGGCAGAGTACATCCTGCTCTCCTCGCTGGCGAGAACACTTTCAACCCTCCTCAAATCGTCGAGGAACGCGCCCGCAATAATCTTGCCGAGATCCTCATCGATGCCTGCCTGGTAGTTGAAGATGAACTTCCTCATCTCGCTCACAATATTGTCGCCGTTGACAGTGAGCCTGCCGTAGTCCTTGTCGTACACCTTGTAGTCCTCTTGATCCCACTCCGCCGGGTCCTCGCTCCCCTTGTAGACTCGCATGCCCGCGATTCGGAAGCCATGAGACCCATTCGTCGTCGCCTCGCTGATCTCGTCGAACCGCCTTCTCTTCTCCAGCGGTGCGTCATCGGCCCAGAGCCTCTTGCCGAGCTTGGCGTCGAGAATATTGGGGCGTGTGAAGCCGAACGCGGCGTTCTCCAGCACAACCGACTGATTGGTCGCAATTTTCCTGTTCTTGTTGGGTCGCCACCTGATGTTGTCGTTGTCCCGAGGCGCGGTCGCTTCGGACGCGGCAGCCTCCGCCGCGGCGTTCTTTGCCATGCGCAATGCCTCCTCCTTCATATGGAGGCTCATATGGTTGGCAACACCGGGCGGCAGCTGGTCGTTGACGGATTCGATATCGGTAACGTTATTTAGCGAGAGCGTGCCCAAGTAGTGGGGCATGAGGTCGGCGAAGCGCTTGTGGCTCTTGGTGGCCGTCTCGTAGAATTCAATCTCCTGCTGGGTGCAGGGCTTGATGAAGAGCTCGCCATCGGGGTCGCAGAGCGTGCCATCGCTGCCGGGAAGGTCAATATCCTAATGCGCGCAACGGGGGAGAGAGCCCGGGCCGTGGGCCGGAGGGCGATGGCTTACTGTCCGGCGACCGCGTAGTTATAGGGCTGAAGGTCAGCATGGTTTGGGAGTGGTCTTTTGGTCATTATGGTTGCGGCAGGGTCGCGAGGACGGATATCCTCAGCAAGTGGCGGCTTGCTTCTGATGAAGCGTGCTGGAGATGCGAAAAGAGGGGTTGGGAACGGGCTGCGATCAGAGATAGCATGGGCTTCCACATACAGAAGACTTGTCGGGCGGGGTGATCTGGAACCTTGATTGAGACATCCAAAGAGCCGGTCGTAGGTGTCGAGGTGTGAAGGTGAGGGAGGGGGGCGGCGATTATTTTCTATTCGAATGAGAAAATCCGAGATTGGCGGCACGGTTGTTGGCCTGGCGTTGGAGAGAGTCGGCGCATGCCTGGCCGTGGGGCGGAGCGACCTGATGCTTGCGATGGAAAATCACACTTGACCCTGACAGGGCAGGGGCCTCAACTCCGCACATCCCGTGTTCCGTCATCGCTTCGCCAGCGCCAACCTCAGGGCAGTGGTTAGGCTAGCAGCCATGGGAGCGTAGCCAATTGGACGACCGCGGCGATTGGTGGGTCGTGACTGGCTGTCCTCAACCGAACCCGCACAGGGGGGGAGGAGGGGTCTGTCTTTCACTGCCCCTCTCGTCCTTCGGGACACAGCGCTCGCTCACTCCCTCGCATATCTCATGGATGCTGCTCGGGCTGTGGCGGATTCCTGCGTGGCGGGCGGCCCATCCATGATCCCCCGTCATTGACCGCCTCACCCAGACGGGAACGCGGCACTTAAGCTGCTACCTATGGGTGGATGTGGGACAATATGCACTCGCGGACTCACAGCCACCCCTATTCGCCTTCGGTATCTGCCTCGCCCAGTCCCGTCGCAAGCGCAAGCGCAAACTCTACTCCGCTAGCTGCAGCGGAGTAGTGAATATTCTCTGCGCAACACACCCTAAGGTCTCGAGTACCCGCCAAAAATATTCATGGTGTGCGTCGGTGCTGAGTTGAAACGCTGCGGGGAGCTGTCGAGGCGGGTGAAGGCATTCCAGAGCCTCAGTTTTGACCAGCTGAGCGGGCAGATCGGTACTCATACCTAATCAGATATACACACCCACCTGGAGAATAAAATGACATGTGAGATATACATGATGCGTTATTTTCCATTGGTTTCTTATTGCATTTTCTAGCTTCTCATCTTCTCATTGCTACGCTTGTGGCATCGACGTCTGTGGTTGAATTTGATGTTCAGCTCCTCCCTCCTCTTGCATGAAATTAGACGCGCTCACTGAGCTCCACCCTACTAGTCTCTGGAGGCCGTCAAACCCCAGCTCTTCCTGTCCATGCGATCCCAGTCCACCAAAGCGCGCTCGGGACTTCAGTTTTGCAACCCCGAGCAGCAAAAGTGTTGTTTCATCAAACATCAAGTGGTTGACTGTGATGCCCGGCATTTTGTGTGCGGTGGCTCTCAAGATGCATTAGTCTCGAAGTATTGGATAGGCAAGCCTCAAACACTCTCCCAGCCGAGCCACACAACATGCAGCCACCCGTTGGCGACCTCCTTTTCCACAACCCTCGTTTGACATGAGTTGGCATCAACACCACGACAGAGTTCCGTTTGCTTTTCATGTCCAGAATTTTGGGCAAGCATCCCTGGTGTAACCCCTGGTGGTTTTTATCTTGTGATTCGTAGTCAGGGCAGTCGGTCCAGGAGGAATGAGGAATGCAACGAGTTGCTTGAGGCGGCCTTCCGCGTCAGTGACAGCAAACCTTAGTCAAGGCAACCGGGCAGTCGCATAAACAGCAAATGGATTGGAGACAAGAATTCTACCTCGGTTGCTCTCTTTTTTCTCTGCTCTTTTTTTTTGCCTTGCTATCGGATGACAACTCTTCTGGCAAGCTTGCCAACTGGCCTTCCCTTGCTCCTTCCCCAAACAATATCGAGCAAATAGTTTTGCTCAGCCTCCATATTGATGCTTCACAAATTGCCATTGTTGCCTTCGCAATCGTTGCCGCAAAAACTCTAGCACATTGAAACATCGGCGACTGCTCCAGTCTCTCCGGCCTGGATCTGTATTTCATCCCGCTCTGTTGGTTAGCGTCTCGATGAATCACAAGGTAACGTGGTTCATCTTCACAAAACCCTTCCCTCTTCTGCACCCCATCTTTCGATTCACGCGCTCCACCGAGGGGGCATCTGCCTAGAGTGCTTCACCTAGGTCGCTCAGCCCCCCGAGACGCTACCCTTGTCTCGGAGTCAGGTCCTCACACCGCTCGAGCAATTCACACTACAGATATCGGTATTCTAGCGCGCTCTTCGAGATATCTTTGTCGAGTGGCACCGGCTCCGCCACCCCGTGGGACGTGGGCGGTCGCGTCAACCACGAGCCGTCCCCGCATGCCGAGGACGGCAAGGCCCGCCTGGCGGTGGCTGACGAATGTGCGAATGGTCTACTGGGAACCAATGGGGGTGAACTCAGAGAGGTCGAGAAGAGGAAGAAGAAGCGCAATCCCAGAAACAAGAAGCGGGGAACCGGTTTCGAGGGTGAGTCCAACTACTATCTCAAGGGGGCTGTGAAGATACCGCTCCCCTGCAAGCGGGGACCACAAGCTGACATATCTCCAAGAGTACTTCTGTGACGCGCCAATGACTCTGGACGAGTACAACCAGGAGCAGAATGATCTCTATCCCGCGCACCGCCCCTTTGTGGAGCGCATCGAGGAGTGCATCCAGCGCTTTCGGGCCCGACGACACATGAACTCCGAGCAGGACAAGTTCTTCAGTCGCTACCTGCTACTCGGCGGAGTCGACGCCACTCAGCGCCAGTTCCAGGGCACAACAAAGATGGGCAAGGACGAGCTGGCAGGTCTTTCGAAGGCAGAGGTCCGTGATATCGCTGCCAGTGACGTGATTCAGCGCGGCGGAGAAGGAAAGCATGACACCCGCTTCTTCAACCCGGACTACTCTGAGTACTGGGATGTGGACTTTGCCGGTGTTGTGGCGGGATATCTGTTAGTCACACCGCACTGTCTTTGAGTTGAGTTCTTTGGCTGACATGGCTAGTTCCGAGAATCTCGCCCAAATTGCGGGAGTGGATATCGCCAAGTATGAGACGGGCGTCAACGTGGTTTCTAACTTCCTGAAGTATGTTGACCGCCATGACGTTTGTCCTGAGTACTCGACCGATATCCATGAGGCCTTGGCTATCTGCCATCAAGCTTTCGAGGAGATGCCCTCCATCTGTGATACGATCGGCAAGTTTCCTGGGGACTTCAGCGATGCGGCTTGCACATTGTTCTGCAAGGGCAGGAAGGAGGACTTCGAGTTTGACAACTCCGCCAAAAATTCCTTTGACGAACAAACTGCTCGGACCATCTTTGGAATCCACGCCGCACTGATACTCGACCAGGAACGTAGTCGCCACCTTGGAAAGTTGATGGGCGAGAAGGAGCCCGTACCCATCAAGACCGTGGACCAGACATATGAGATCGTCAAGATCGAACTGCCGTCTGAGAAACACCTCGCATACTACAAACAGGTTAATCAGCACCTCAAAAAGGACCTTCACATCCGCCCTTGCGGATATCTCAGCGTCCGCCCTACATTTGTCCGCGATGGCTACGACCGCCGCATGCCTGAGAAAGCCAAGCAGAGGTTTTCTGAGGTCGATGTTGTCCTCGTAGAGAAGGATATTCTGCAGTCGCTGAAGGTGGGAATGAAACTGGACATGCTGCTCTGCACTGTCATTGATGAGGGCTTCAAGTTCATCAAATACGTCAGCCGAATTCGCCCTACCTTCTACACCTTCTTGCCCCAGGAGTTGATGCAGCACTTCAGAGAGCCGGTCAAGACCAACCACCCGGCACCGAACGTGGACGACTTCATTGTTGACGAGGATCCTGATGCTCATCAGGACATCCTCGACAGTATCCTCATTGGAGAGATGTCGGTCGAGGACGAATCAGCGGTCTCATAGGAGAGGTCCGAGGCCGGAGAGGGACATGAGAACAAGAGGACCGTGGGAGGAGAGGAAGCGTAAGATTGCGTGGGAAACAGTTCTCAACGAGGTTAGTCAATTGCTTTGATGCAACGGTCTTTTCTCACTTGCGGCATCGTCTCGCACTTTGAGAGCGCCAGCTCGGATTTCGAGGACAGATACCCTCCCACTTAGAGATGAGTGCTTCGCATATGGCGTATGGTACGGAATTGGTAGGCGGTTGATACCCACGGCAGACAAATAGTAGTGAGTTATCATGACTATACTGATAAATCTGCATTTGACAGAGCTGCTGCTGCATATGTGATGCTGGGCGGCCTTGGCTCTATCCACGAACGAAGCCTTTTATCTACGCCGCAATAACCAACAACCGAAGAATGACTTAAAGAGTCAAAGTTACCCCAACGTAGGCTTATACTACGCTGTGTCATCCCCGAGTCTTCCGGGAAAGAGTTCAAGGCTCGTGCAGCGCTCGCGACCGTGCCGCCCGGGCGGACCAGCGTGACGAGTCCGAGGCCGTGGCCGCGCTCACTGGGCCAACTACCTCACCCCCATGTTACATCGCAAGCTGCGCAAAGCGGCACAGACCGAGGTTGGAGTGTCACCTAATGTTTGCTAACCCATTAGAGAATATGGACATAACATATGTCCCTTTTCCAGACCGCACCCTCTTGGAAATCGTAAGCGGAGGTGTTGCGAGTGCCATGGCTGGTGTTTGGCCCGCTGTGACGTCTAATCGCACTGTAAGAAATGCGCCAGACGGAATGTAAGGGGTGCAAGGCAGAGGAGATGATGTGCGTTACCTAGCAATTTGGTAATCACGAATGTGCAACCCAGCATGGTCGGTGAGCCGCGTCCGAGGGGAGAAGCAGTGATCTGTATGGACCAGGTGGATGGAGGTGTCGGAACCCATATTCAGGTGACCGGTTGGTGGGATGGAAGGAAGAGACTATTCACTTGTGGCCTTGCCTCATCCCGTTCGGGCAGATCCTCCCCGACATAGTACACCGGCGAGCGTGACTTCTCTTGACGGACGGCAGGACTGTTGATGTTGCGGGCACGACGTCGATAACCGCTCCTTCCACCCTTCCAGGATGGGATGGAAGAATGAGTAGGTAAAAATGTGTATATAATTCACCAGCACCTCCGAGTCCCCACGGGATGGTTCTGTTTCTTTGGGAACAACTCAAACCAAACACCACCACTCTCTCTCTCCCAAGAACCAGCCCAAGATGGTATTCCTCACCAAGATACTGCTCGGTGCCTTCATCGCCACAGCATCATGCCGCTCCCTCCTCCGCTCTCAGCTCTCCAACCTAGACTCCTCTCCCGCCGCCGACACCGACTACCCTCTCAGCATCCAATTCAGCTCCGGACCTACCGACCCCAGACCACCCCCATCTTTTGAGGTCGTAGCAGCCCGCCGCGCCCTGTTCAAGCTCAAGCAGCTCATCGGCCCCGAAAACCTCAAGGCGCTCCTCCAAACCGACATCGAGATCGGTGATAAAGCCTGGCATGACATCCTCGACCTGTCGCACGACGACGACACCAGTTCAGACCCTGGCAACCGTGTCCTCGCCGAGGTACAGTTCACTGCCGTTCCGGACGACTGTGCCCATGCCACACCGGTGAACTTCACGGGTGAGTCAATGCATAACTGACCTTGTTGCCCGAAAAAGGATAGCATCCGCTGACACTTCCCCCTAGCGTACAACTTCGTCAACTGGTTCACGGACTCGGCGTTCAACCATGTTGAGAAGCTGTGGGCGGGTCATCCTGAGCATTATTTTATGGTAATAAGCCAGAATGAGGACCAGACGCTGGCAGCTGATCTAGTCGAGCCTTGGGGTCCCGTGTTGACCTACTCGCGGGTGCCGAGGATGGCGCCTGTGACGGGACAGCCTGGAGGTGGTGAGAAAAAACCTTGGTAGGTTCACTGTCCGGAGTGTTTAGATTCCGAGGTCTGTGCTAATGTTGGTAGGATGAAACTGAATCCCGATTTCCCTTACCAGACTATCGGAGAAGAGACGCTGCAAGACGGATCGGATGCCGTCGTGGGATATCTCCACTATAACTTCCGTGATATCCCGGTCGGCAACAGTGGGTTCACCTGTGGTATCGAGGTGTCGCTTGATATGTGGATGCCCTCGGAGACACCGGACGCCGTCAAGGAGGGCATTGCCGAGCACCTGACGATCGAATATTACAACTGGGTCGGCTGGGCGTATGAGGATATTAGGTCTGGGGCATATGTTCCGGTGTAGGTGTGAACCGCCAAAGAAAGCTGCGAGATGTGGTTAGGAGATACAGAGGCTGCCGTCTTTGTCCATTTTGGCAATATATCTGTAGCTGAGGAAAGTCAACCCGAACAGACGAGTCCCAAAGCGGATGGGATGGAGAGAAGAGCATATTAAATTCTCTGCTCAAATCTGAAGCTAAAGATCACAAGTGACACAGTCCTCTCGGTAGGAGCCAAAACTACTTGGGTTGCCAGCGACAAAGCACATACATATCCGCTGATAATCCGACGCCGAAACCAATGCCAACCGATTGAGCGGCCCCCATAAACAAAATACACCATCCACAAAAAAAAGCAAGTACAATTGATCACCACAGCGTCCCTCTCCAGGGTATCCACGATGAAACACGCCTTCGCCACCCCCTTCCTCGTCGCTCACAGCATTCGTGCCGATGATCGACATTGGGTTCCTACTCCTGAGTCTGAACCTTGTGATCGCCCGCAACGACCTGCGCGTATGACGGCGGCGGTGGCCCATCGCTGGGTCCCTCCCCACCGTTGTTTGTGTTGTGCGGTTGCGGTGCGGGAGCCGACGAGGAGCTGGGCGCGCTGGTGGTTCCGTAGTTCATATTGCCCTGTCTCTGGGGTTGCCCTGAGGGCTTGGCCTGGCCAAGCTGAGGGTGCTGTGCTTGTCCTTGGACGAGGCCTTGTTGTTGGTCGCCGTGCGTACCGTGTACGAAGACGTAGACGCGGCCGTGCTCGGCGTCTACCGGGCGCGAGTAGTCATAGTCGGCATCGGGGAACTTGGCGATGATGTACCATGCGTGGAGGAGGCCGGGAATCTATGTCGGTGACTCTTTGTTAGTTGCGCTGTCTGCTGAGAGATTGCATACGGAAAACAGGGGGACGTACGTAGCCGAGGATGAAGAGGAGGATGTTGATTATTGAGTCGGCTGAGCAGATTCCACGCTTGACCCAGACTGGAGAGAGAACGGGGTTGTTAGTCTAGTTTTCGGTGCGGTCTTGAGCGCTGGAGGCTGCCCCGGCGCGCGATGATCGCATATTGCGGGGTCCCTTTTGCGGGGAGACTTACCAGGCAGAGGTGGGAAGAGGATGGCTAGCACCGCGAGGAAGCAGTCTGCGGAGCACATCGTGTTCGTGTGTTGGGCGTGGCTAGATCTTGGGGAGCAAAAATAGGAGATCGTGGAGGATGTTTACGAAATTGAGAAGGAGGTTGACAGGTGAGAATGATTGATGATTCTATGTGGAGGGCTGAAGATGGGGTGATGCAGGCGGACTGGCCAGGGTCCATTCAAGTCACGCCCCAGAGGGAGCTTGCGTAATGCACACGCGACTCCACACCTCCGTTTGACGGCGTCATCCGCCACTAGTGAGAATTTCGAGATCGGGGGTTAGGGTTTGAGGCTGACGGGCGTTGCTGCGACATCATGGGTCCTTGCTCGGTTTATTCGCGCAAGTGGATTTCCAATGGGTTGCTGTTGCAAATATCTGCGTTTAACTTCGAGGTTTGGTGACTTGTTGAAAATCGTGAAAGGCTCCAGTGGTGGCGACCTACGGCGCGATGGTGCTCCTAGAGATGTGATAACCAGTCGCACTGCTCTTCTGGGCACTTCTCGCGTGTTCGACCACCGTGTTAGATTGGGCCATGGTACTTGCGCGGCCAACCTGCTCTGCTTCGACGTTGACAAACTCAGATCTGAGATCATGTTGTTTTATTTTTTTGAGCAGCGGTAAAGTTCCCCAGAATACACTACAAGGCTTTTGGTAGCATGAGGTTTCACAAGTTCAACGCGCCTCTGACGAATTGCTTGGCGTTACAGTGTGAGGACTACACTGACACCTCGGCCACGCACGGCCAATAGAAAGTTACTCCACACGCGGTTGGCGACGTGAATCCATTTCTTTTGGCCAGACCTTCGTGCCATTCGCAACACGAAGCCAAGTTCCCGTCCACGCCTGCGGATAACCACCATGATGGATGACTTGGAATCCCTCGACGTCCTCTCCCTCGTGGCAAAGGTCACGTCGGAGGTGCAAAACCACTTGGGAATCAACGACAAGACCGTCGCCGAGTTCCTCATCGCCCAAAGGCTCGAATGCGACACCTTGGCTGAGTTCAAGGAGAGGGTGGTTGACTTCGGTGCACCCCCCAGTCTCGTCGAGAGCATCGATAGGCTGGTCCTAGCGATGCATCCGAAGTTCAAAGGGAAGCGCGGCGAGGAGCGACAACACACTGTGCCGGTTGAGCAGAAGACCAAGGTCTTCAAGGGCCTCGCCATCCCCGACAAGGACGTGGGCGTCGGCGCGATCGACGAAGGAATGGGCGCGATCGACGTAGGCGCGATCGACGACACACTAGCGCTTCTCGAAAACCTCGAACCCAAGAAATCGAAAGCGAAGTCAGGGTTAGCGAACGGTGATAGGCTGTCGAGGAAAAGGAGTCGGACCCCCGACGACCACCGAGACGAATCGAGGCGAAAGCGCAAAGACAAGTACCGTTCACGGTCAAGGTCGAAAGGGAGAGGAAGGTCTGCGTCCCCCCCGCGGGGACGGCGGAGGAATGGCCGATACGAGGAGGACGACGACATGTTTCGACGCCCTCCCCCTGCCGAGCTCGACGACTCCCCAATACTCGAAAAGGTCTACGATGGCCAGGTTACCGGCGTCAAAGACTTCGGCGCGTTTGTGAACCTGCGCGGGGTAAGGGGCAAAGTCGATGGCCTCATTCACATCTCTCAGTTTGGGCAACGTGTCGAACATCCCTCGGACGTTGTTAGCCAGGGCGACGCTGTCAAGGTCAAGGTTATCAAGATTGAGGGAAACCGGATCGGCCTGTCGATGAAGGATGTCGACCAAGCAACCGGCGCGGATATGGCTCCGCAGTTCAAACTTGGGTCAGGCGCCAATATGGAGGCAATCGGCGGGCGCGGAAAGGGCGGTAATGCTGTGATGCCAGCGCCAGTGGGGTCGTTTCAAGCGACTGCGGTGGCGAGACAGCACAAGAAGAGGATGACATCTCCAGAGCGTTGGGAAATCCGACAGATGATTGCTGCCGGCATTGCCAAGGCATCAGATTACCCGGACCTCGAGGAGGATTACAATGCGACGCTCAAGGGAGAGGGCCAGATGGATCTGGAAGAGGATGTTGATATCGAGGTTCGAGACGAGGAACCGCCATTCTTGGCTGGACAGACCAAGCAGTCGCTGGAGCTGTCCCCTATCCGCGTCGTGAAAGCGCCGGATGGGTCGCTTAACCGCGCGGCCATGGCTGGCACGAATCTTTCCAAAGAGAGGAAGGAGCTGCGACAGTCGGAGACAGAAGCAAAGGAGAAGGACAACAAGGTTGACCTGCTATCGCAATGGCAGGATCCCATGGCCAACCCGGACCAGCGAGTGTTTGGTAGCGACCTACGGAAGCGTCCCCAGGTTGCCCAGGATACCCCAGACGCGGTACCTGAATGGAGGAAAGCCGTCGCGCCTAAAGACCAGTCCCTGGGGAGGCGAACAAACATGACCATCAAAGAACAACGAGAGTCTCTGCCGGTTTACGTCTTCAGGGACAGGCTCATCGAGGCTATCAGGGAAAACCAAATCTTGATCGTTGTCGGTGAGACCGGCTCCGGAAAGACGACGCAAGTCACCCAGTACCTTGCTGAAGCTGGGTTCACGAACAACGGAATGATAGGGTGCACGCAGCCTCGACGTGTTGCTGCCGTCTCCGTTGCGAAGCGTGTATCGGAAGAAGTTGGCTGCCAGCTCGGCCACGAGGTTGGCTACACCATCAGATTCGAGGATGTAACCAGCCCGTCGACAAAGATCAAGTACATGACGGACGGTATGCTGCAGCGTGAGATCTTGATAGATCCTGAACTCCGGCGTTATTCCGTCATCATGCTCGACGAGGCCCACGAAAGAACGATCGCAACCGACGTTCTGTTCGCTCTCCTGAAGAAGACGATGAAGAAAAGACATGACCTCAAGGTCATCGTCACGAGCGCCACGCTGGATGCCGCTAAGTTCAGCGAGTACTTCAATCAATGCCCCATTTTCACCATTCCAGGCCGAACATTCCCTGTCGAGATTCTGTACTCAAGGGAGCCGGAATCTGACTATCTCGATGCGGCCCTCACAACAGTCATGCAGATTCATCTCACCGAACCGGCCGGCGATATCCTTCTCTTTTTGACGGGCCAAGAAGAGATCGACACCAGCTGTGAGATTTTGTACGAGCGGATGAAGGCGCTGGGGCCGAACGTGCCAGATCTTCTCATTCTGCCCGTCTATGCCGCCCTCCCCACCGAGATGCAGAGCCGAATCTTCGACCCAGCACCCCCCGGCAGCCGTAAGGTTGTTATCGCTACCAATATCGCTGAGACGTCAATCACTATTGATCATATCTACTACGTTGTAGATCCTGGCTTCGTCAAGCAGAACGCCTACGACCCGAAGCTCGGCATGGACTCACTTGTGATTACTCCCATTTCCCAAGCTCAAGCCAACCAGCGAGCTGGTCGCGCTGGCCGAACAGGTCCAGGAAAGTGTTTCCGTCTCTATACAGAGGCTGCTTACCAATCCGAGATGCTGCCCACGACGATTCCTGATATCCAACGCCAGAACCTCTCGCATACCATTCTGATGCTGAAGGCCATGGGGATCAACGATCTTCTCCGATTCGACTTTATGGATCCTCCTCCGGTCAATACCATGCTGACAGCTTTAGAGGAGCTATATGCGTTGGCAGCGCTGGATGACGAGGGCCTCCTGACCAGGATGGGCAGGAAGATGGCCGACTTCCCCATGGAGCCGTCATTGGCCAAGGTACTGCTCGCCTCAGTTGACAAGGGCTGCTCAGATGAGATGGTGACAATCGTGGCCATGCTCAACCTCCAAAACATCTTCTATCGCCCGAAGGAAAAACAAACGCAAGCGGACCAGAAGAAGGCCAAGTTCCACGACCCTCACGGTGATCATCTGACATTGCTGAACGTCTACAACTCGTGGAAGAACAACGGGTATGGGAACCCGTGGTGCTTTGAGAACTTCATTCAAGCACGCTCGATGCGCCGGGCCAAAGAGGTGCGAGATCAAATTGTCAAGATCATGGACCGCCACCGGCATCCCCTCGTCAGTTGTGGACGTGAAATGGACAAAGTGCGAAAGGCCTTGTGCACCGGCTTCTTCCGCAACACTGCCCGCAAGGATCCACAGGAGGGATACAAGACGCTGATCGAAGGCACCCCGGTGTACTTGCATCCCAGCTCGGCTCTATTCGGCAAACAAGCGGAATGGGTGGTCTACCACACGCTCGTGTTGACGACGCGCGAGTACATGCACTATACCACGAGCATCGAGCCCAAATGGTTGGTTGAAGCGGCGCCGACGTTCTTCAAGGTGGCGCCCACGGACAAGCTGTCTAAACGGAAGGCTGCCGAGAGGATCCAGCCCCTGTACAACAAGTATGCGAACGAAGATGACTGGCGGCTCAGCGCGCAAAAGAAGTCTGGAAGGTCTGGTGGTGGTGGTGGCACGTGGGGTTAAAGGTTTTTTTTTTTTTTTTTTATAGAAGGCGAGGGGGGGGGGCTGGGGGGTATAGGTATA
>Ga0247780_1000070_pt1 | contig 91824 bp, 53 predicted proteins | sample UWRJL079202R5_FD_179927 | JGI IMG/M metagenome (GOLD analysis project Ga0247780, IMG submission 179927) | Plant litter microbial communities from Arlington Agricultural Research Station in Wisconsin, United States - UWRJ-L079-202R-5 | ecosystem: Environmental > Terrestrial > Plant litter >...
GGATACCCCTCTATACGCCGGCAAGTATGGTAGGACGACGGGGTTGACGTGAGGTGGTGACACGGTAGTGGTTGTTTCTTGCTGGACTGTCTTGTCTACCTAGGAATAAACCGCACATTTGTCACTGAAGAGAGGTGTCGTGCCTTTCCAGGGTCCCCTGCAAGCGAGCATTTTCTGCCTCAGGCATTATTGGCAAGAACCCACTGACGCGAAGAAGGTACCTTCCCGAATGGAACAGCATGCGATCACTCGAACGTCAGCTCTGCAATTCAAGTTCCTTACCTGACCTACGTGGGCTGCGAGCTTTTTCTTCAAACCTCCCTGAGTCGCTGGCCTTGACGCGGGTGCCTTCACGGACGCACCACAATTGAGACTGGAGGAGATGCCTAAGGCGGACTGCGAGGCGCGATGCCAAGTGCCCCCCGGCTGAGCTGGGAAATTTTCAACATGGATTGATCTTCTCCGTCATCCTCACCAATTCCACCGCGTCTGGTGCCGATCTGACGGCCGCGCCTATCTATCGAGAACGGACTTGGTAAATCCCGATCTATCTGGCGGGCGAAAGGACACCAGCCCCAATTCTTGGGTCTTGTCGCGCAGCCTGCGAACTTGAAGCGCAAAACCCGAGTGTCGCAAGGCTCTGGCGTCGACACTGCCGAAGCGCGATAGTCACCACGCCCGCGCGGGCTTTAGGACAAGATGGACCCTTTGAGCGCTCTGGCAATTGTGGCCGCGGTAGTTCAGTTTGCCGACCTTGGCGGATGTTTGCTATCCAAGGGATGGAAGAAAAGTCTCCGCGGTCAGGGCCAAGAGGCTCTGCTTGCAGAGCAGTCCAAACAACTATCGTCATTGATGACAGCTCTCCACGAAGCCCTAGACGACTTGGATGCGACGTCGGCTTCTGTTCCGCGCCGTCGCCTAGAGGTTATTTGCAAAGAGTGCGACTCTTTAGCCGCCGAGCTTCAGCAGCTTCTGGTTCCCGGACACGCTGTACCATCCAGGTCACCTCCGAGCAGCAGCGACTTCAAGAGTATGCAAGCGCGCTTGGAGCTTCTCAAAGGGCCTGTCAAGGAAGCAGTCCTGCTTTGCATCTGGTAACCAATCTGACTCCTGGCTGTTCATAATTTACTTGCTGACTCCTTTCAAAGGGAAGATGCGAGAGCAACGAAAGAGAAAGTTGTGAAGATGACTGAAACCCTAAACAATGCCACCAACAAGCTACAGGGTGCGGACGAAAAGCTCCAGGCCAAGGGTAGGGGACACAAACCTTCCATCCCTCACCATGCACCCCTCACGCAAACAAGCCGCCACCACGTTTCTGGAGAATCTGGTACTAGGGCCCCGGTTAACTCTGCATTGATCCTGGAAAGCGGCGACAGCCGACTCGACATGGATGCTTTACGCCGGGAGCTCCATGAAAACCTCTGGGACATGGATTCTGACAAGTTCGGGAAGTTGGATAATCCTGCGGATGAAGCCTTCGCGCCACGGATAACCCAAGGCGCTGAATTTTCCTCAGTTGCACGGCGTATCAGCCATGCTTTCAGGTTCGACGGCTTTACGGCAAGGGAGATTGCGGTTTCTCCCAGTATCTCGGACACCTATTCTTGGATTTATCACCGCGATCCAATAACAGGCAACGCAACGCCCCCATGGAGTAGTTTTCCTAGCTGGCTGGAGAGACCCTCGGACCCCGTTTACTGGATTACCGGCAAGCCTGGTGCTGGCAAGTCCACCATCATGAAGTACATTCTTGGCAATGCAGCTCTCAGGCCCCATCTCGAAGCGTGGTCAGGCGACCTGCCCCTCGTAATTGCGAGTTACTATGCCTGGAATGCTGGAACATCGGCCCAGAAGTCCCTCCTGGGGCTCAAACGAACCTTGATCTTTCAGGTCCTAGACCAAAACCCACAGCTGTTGCCAATTGTGGCGCCCAGGCGCTGGACAAGCTTCTGGTTACTTGGTACAAATGACAGAATACACATGCGAGCTGTTACTGGTCAGGAGATTGAGGAATGTTTTAGCAACCTCCTGCGTGTCGTTGACACAAAAGTCTCAGTCGCCGTTTTCATTGATGGACTGGACGAGCTCGAGGTACCCCCCAATGAGATCGTCAACTTGGTCGAATCCATCGCATCCTTCTCCCAGAACAACATCAAGGTCTGTGCAGCAAGCCGGCCGTGGGTTGAATTCGAAGACGCATACTGCGATGTCCCCAAGCTTCGCATGGATCTATACACGGCAAAAGACATGGGGGTATTTGTGGCAGAGAGATTTGGGAAATGCCGGGCTTTCAGCGAACTCTCTGCCATTCACCCCGCCAAGTCCTTGAAACTCCAAAATGACCTGGCACAAAAAGCGAACGGCGTGTTTATCTGGCTAAGGTTGGTTGTTGACGCTCTGGAGTCAGCAGCAACAGATGGATCCGGGATATCCGAGCTCAGCGACATCGTCGAGGGTTTGCCTGCTGACATGTGCTCACTCTACGATGCTCTCTGGGCCAGAATACCAACGCGGAATCGGCAACGGGGGGCTGTTTTTATTCAAGTTGTCGAAACTGCCGAATTCGACATTGATCCCACCTTTCTTTGGCTGATAGATGAGTATGCAAGCCGGAAACACGACATCTCAGCAGATCAACTCCTTGCAGTGGAAGGCACCCATTTGGAGGATAGACATGCTTTCGTCCAGCGAATTCAGGTATCCCTCAAAAGGAAGTTGGCCTCTCGGACTAGAGGTATCCTAGTCATAACTGGAAACGTCGTCTCGTTCACTCATCGCACCGCCAGTGAGTGGGCTACTCAGCCTGATGTATGGAGGAGACTGGCGGAAGAATGCGGTGGCTCCGACTTTGACCCAAACCTCCTAATCGTGGAGATGCTGACGGTTAAAACGGCATCTCGATCGCTATTCAATGTCACTGCCTTGAACGAACCTGACTTCTTTGATGACATTGTTGAGCCGACACTTCGGTGCGCAAGTCGCGTCTCAGACACTGGCTCACGCGAAAACATAGACGCTCTTGTCCGGGCCCTCGATACTTTTGACAAAAGAGCAAAAGCAGCGCTTGAGCAGATTACAAACAGCCGCCATCCGTCACGGGGTATCGCTAACATGGCTCACTGGTCATCGATTTACTATGGAGGTGGTGGAGCAATCAACTTGAAAGCTGGAAACGATAATCGAAAACAGAGCACATTTATTGGATACACCGCCCAGTTCGCAGTGCTCCCCTATATCAAGGTTAAAGCTGCAACCAACAAACGCATCCTTTTCCAAAGGGGGACAAGGAAGGCGATTGGTATTCTCGAGTCTGCCATCTTCGGGTACCGCTTCTATGCCGCCGAAAAACCGGGCAACGAAGCTTTAGACCCGAAGATCCACACCAAAGAACGTCTGCAGATGGTGAGGTTTCTATTGGAAATGGGTGTCGAGCAGACCAAGATGACACGAGGAAAACAAATGCCGAAAGAATTTGAGAACCATTGGGAGCGTAAGCTCAAGTACAAGCTGGCTCAACAGTCTTTGCGCGGCTATGTCGGCGAACTGGCTGCTACAGAGGGGAGTTTGAGGTCCTATTACACGGAAGTTGTAAAGATGTTAGGGGGGAACAGTCCACATGTTGCCTGCAGGTCAGCTGTCATGTGGCTCAAGTCCCAGCCCGTTGGGAGGGCTGGATAATTGACAAGAAAGTATTTCTAAAATAGACATGACTACCTACCTAAGTACGGTGCAAATCTAGGTACATTATCTACCAAATTGAAGATTCCTTCAAGAAATAGGGATTGCACTGTTCCTCGGCCATAGACAGGTCGACTATGCGTGATTAAACATCAGGGCAGTGTACTAATTTCCGTAGACGCCCGCGTGGGAGGGGAGGAGATACCGCATTGCTTGGTACTTGTGCAGGGGCAACATTATGCACCTCGAGCTACATTGCGCTTCGATATAAGGTAAGCCACTGCGGGAAGCACATCTGAACTGTATCCTTGGATCCTTCCCGGTGGGTTGAAACTTCTTAAATTGAAGCCTCCCGTCCCAACAAGCGTCATTGCAAGGGAGTCCCAAAGTGCAACCTTCAACATCTAACCATGCCAAACCGTCAAATGATGATGATGTTTAGCCTACTGATCGCCAGCTGCCTCTTCGATATCGCACACAGCTCCCCAGGACAAGCCGGAGGTCACAGCACGGGGGACAAGCGCAGGCCATTCGAAAAGGGCAACTTCACAGTCAAGCAGTTCCAACTCCACCCCGAAAATGCCTTCTGGGACACACAAAACTGTGTCGTGTACTTCAGGTCAGTCACTCAGTTCGCACCCTTCCCACAACTCCTTCTAACAGCGCCCACAGCGCGTTCTTCAACGGCAGCGTAGCCGTCTACGGCCCCTACAAAGACGCCATCACCAACATCATCACCTTCCCCAACATCACCCAAGACCCAGGCCAGCACGCCAGCGGCCTCCACTACCGCCCCAACTCGGGCCTCCTCTCCATCATCACCAACTCCGAGACCCCCTTCCTTACCGGCGGGCGCGATGTCTCCGGCGACAACTCGCTCATTAAGTACTCCCCCGCCCAAAACCGCGAACTCTGGCGCGCAAACCTCACCGCCGTGACCAACGGCCTGTACAGCGCCTTCAGGACGTTGTGGTTGACACCAAGGGCAACTCCTACGTCATCGGGACCTTTCCCAAGAGCATCCTCAAGGTTGACAAGCATGGTTGCCACATCGAGGTGTGGTATCCTCCACAGACGCCAACACCACTATACGAGGGTACACCGGCGCTGCGGTGACGGGCGACGTCTTCCTGGTACTCTACGGCGAGGCCCTCCCCGGCGGGAACGGCAGCGCAGAGGTCTACCGCTTCGATCTGACGAAGCCCAAGGGGACTCCCGAGCTGGTGCATCGCACGCCACCATCGACAATCGGCTCCCCGAACAGGATTCACCTCCCCGCTGCATATAGCGGGAAAGTAGCCCTCGTATCAGAAGGGTATCTTGGCGCAACGGTGCTGCGGTCGCGTGATGGGAAGTGGAGGTCGGCAGAGCATCTTCTGGCCGAAGCTGTTTGAGCGGTTGTTGGTGACGGCGGCGCAGGTTGGGCCGAGGAGCAGTATTTGGTTGCGCAGTATTTTCCGGAGGTGGTTGTGCCCGGAACGACGGCGGGGAATCCCAGTGAGTGGGAGGTGGAGGGGTTGTTGGGGTGGTGAGGCGCTGGAGTGGAGGGGCGGGGCGGCTGAGCCATCAAGGTCACTGCTCGTTGTGGGGTGCTTTACTTGTTTTGGCCATGCGCGTGTGCGCAAATGGGCATTGAGACAAATGATACTCTTTAGAACGCATTGGAAGGTTGGGCTATCTTGCATCTGCTCTCGTATTTGCTCTTGCATCTGCTTTTTCTCATCTCAGGTTCAAATGCTGTGAAGTCTAATTTAGTGGATCTCATTTGTGCCTGTGCCATCCCTGCTGAAGCTGAGGCAAGTTTGCCTGTAGGCATTTTCGTGACAGGGGTTCGTCCCGGAAATGCGGGAAGTCACGTGCCGGGCCTGAAAAAAGCTGGCTGCGGCGAGCGCCATGAAGCCAGCGCGTCGGTTATTTCCACGCGGCAAACAAATCTTTCTTCCTTCCCACACCGACCCCATCGCGCTCATTCACCTCCCCATCCACGACAATGGCGGCTCTCATTAAGGCGGCAAACGCAAAGATACGGTCCAACCCGGTGTCGGACTACTTCTGCTCAACCCGTAAGTTCTCAATTGCGTGACGCGGTGCCCACCGATGCCGGAAGGCGCAGTGGAAGGTTATCCCCGGCCCTCCCCCACGGACCGTCCCCCGTTGTCCCAACAGAAACCCCGAACCGCCCGCGGATCCACGCACGCCCGCCGCTGACATCAATGCAGACTTCTGGGGCCCGGCCTCCAACTTCGGCATCCCGCTGGCTGCTGTCCTCGACACGCAAAAGAGCCCCGATCTGTACGTCGCTACCCTGCAGCGCAACTGCAAGCTCTTTGTTGAGGTCACGTGCTGATAGTGCGAATCTAGCATCTCGGGCAAGATGACGGGCGCTCTGACCATCTACGCCTTCACCTTCATGCGCTACTCGCTCGCCGTCACCCCCAAGAACTACCTCCTGTTTGCCTGCCATTTTGTTAACGCCGGCGCACAAATGACCCAGGGCTACCGCTACATGGACTGGAACCACTGGGGCGGCAAAGACAAGGCCAAGGTCCTGCCACCGGCATTGGCGCCCACCAACGCCGTCGCCAAGTAAATAGACATACGCCAAACCGCCAGCCATTCTCACGACAACTTTTCCCATGAGGGAGGGAGCATCACTTTCGGTGTCGCAAAAAAACCATGCTTGTAATTAGACATTGATCTGGTAGTAATAACCCTGATTCATCCTGCGAGCCGCTTCTTCCTCTGCTCATTCGACTTCTGCTTCTCCTTCAGCATCCGTACCGACGTCCATTGCTCCGGAATGCCATGCCGCCGCGGTGGCATCCTGCCATGGGATGGGGGCCCATTACTGATGGACCACAGTGTCCCCTGCCCTAGCCGTGACGGTGCCCGTGGAAGGCGAAGGGCTCGGCGACGACGGGGCGGATAGGTTGTGCGTAGCCGTAGCCCCCGCCACATCTTCGTCGGCCGAAGCCGAAGCACATTATGCTGATGTTGAGGTGACTGGGAGGTCGGTAGGTGCTTATCAAGTCTGCGAGGTGTTAGTTTGCGGAGGGGTGTCAGGGTTTGGATTGAAAATTACACTAGTGGAAACAATTGGATTCTTCGTGCTTGTTGGGGCAATCGGTTGCTTGGTCGATATCAGATTCGTCGCTGCTGCTCACATCATTCAAGGCACCGTTGCACATCTTGCCGTTATATACGAGCACATCTCTTCAAGTTGGGCACAGATTCGTCAGTGACGCAATGAGGCTGGGATCCTCAATGTAATAGGAAAGATGGCGCAAGTAGGCGCGACGAGACGTGTTGAGCACCTGTTCTAACATTGGAAAGTCTTGATGAAACACCTGAAGGGAGTTGAAGAGCTCCCTCTCTATTCCGTACTGCCAAGCCCGAGATAACGTAGCATACTGAGAGAGTTTACCATATCCATTCGGAGACAGCTTTCCTGGGCGGGCACGTGCAACTTGAATCTCTCTCAATCATATCAATAATTTCTTGCGGGAGTTGATTCATTTTGCCAGTGAGTAGCTACTGACAGACACCTAATATTATGGCGCAGAGAGACTCCTGTTCCTCCTCATATGTGTGGATGGAACCCAGGAGGCAAAAGGGGGTATTTAATCACATCGCCAGTCCTTTAGATGACACAAGAAATACATAACGTGTGGCAACCATGGTGAACCCGTCTGCTTGCTTTTTGCTTGCCATTGCATCAAACTCGGCCAATGACTGTCAAAAGGAGAAGGAATTAGCATTTTTGACCGTTCATGATTGTATCCACATGGATGTGTCATGCAAGACAAACACCTGATAAATGTGCAACTCAGCTTAACGTACCTAGCATAATTGGTTTCCACGAAGAGAAAGGTAATTCGGTCCCCTCAATTTAGATACAAGAGACTTTGGTCTTTGGTTCACTGACATGCCAAATATCACTGCTTATCTCTGAAAACAGATGATAGTCCAACAGACTTTGTAATTATCAGATTAAGTACCTAGCAGGCTATTACTCTCGACAAACCTCACCGTCTATGATCAAAAGCGCAAACAACCATCCCATGCTATCCCTTCCATGCTATCCCATCCATGCAATCCCGCCCATGCTATCCAGTCCATGCATCCCAAACAACCAAGGAAACCTCAACCCCAGGCCTCACCACATCTCACTCTCTACCAAGAGATAGCATTGACAGCAAAGCTCTTGTTAGGCGTGACAACCGCTCCATTGACGATCTCCTTATCGGCATAGGCCGGGAAGGCAATCAGCTTCTTCGCGCCATCAGCCACGGCCCAGGTAGTGAAGCCCGCATCGTCACCGAACTGGCCGCTCCAGCTCGAAGTAACAGTGTACACTCCGCAGGTGACTGGGCCGGTAGACGCGCGGCTGACGGGAGCGGCGCCGGTGACAGTGTAGGCGCAGGCAGTGACGGGGGCGAGGTGGGTGTCGATGCCGAAGGAGATAGTGCAGGAAGTGTTGGCAGTGTTGCAGGTGCGCTTGAACGAGGTGATGGTCCAGTCTGCGGCGCGAGCCTGGACGGTGGGGGCGGCGGAGACGGAGGTGGCCGCGAAAAGGGCGAGGAGGGCGGTGGCGGCGTACTGCATTTTTGCGGTGGGAAGGTGGTGTTGGTGTTGAATGTTGATGTTGATTGTTGAGTGTTGAGATGAGGTATTAGTGAGAATGTTGTGTTTTGTATTGCAGTGGTGCTGTGGGGGTTGGTTGAGATTGTTTGATGATGATGTAAAAAGAAGCAGGCCATGAACCTGAGACTCAACGCCGTTCTTATACAGTTTAAGTTCGAAATTCAACTGCCTTAGGGCTGTATCGTGTTCGCATCTTGATCAGCTTATGGTTGCAGCCGTACAGGATCCGAGGTATCGTTGCAGCCCATCGCACCCGATGAGGCGCTGCGAGTTGAATCGCCACTCAGGACTGAGAGGATGGACGCAGTTGCGAATCCGAGATAGATTAGCTCGTGTCGGCAGTGTTGTCTATATGGCGTGCTTGGCAGTGGCACAGCGGCAACGAACCCTAACCCAGCTCCGCATTCACCCCGAACACGAGAGATACAACTTCATCGGGGAAAGCGTGGGAATGCGCTGTCGTCTAAAATTAGCCTGCTGACACGAAGTTTTCAGCACTAGGGAAAAATGTCAACCTAACACTGCACGAACGCCTGATGATGTCCAAACCGGCCTCATCTAGTGCGTGCCACTGTAAGGTTGACTTTAACTCCCTTCTGTTTTCGGGGGATAAGTCGTCATGTGCCGTGGCTCAAAAAAATGAAGTTGAGCTTCCGCCTGAGAAAAGGTCATCCCACTGGAAGCCATCGAAGTCCATCAACTCCTCCAAGCTTTGCGCGAGCTGATTGCCGTGTGGCAAAAACGCGGATTCGGGGACGAAGTCCTGTGCCTTCTCCTGCTGTTGAGCGCGATGCTTGTCCAAAACACGCACCAGTGAATCGTGTAAATTCGCAGCGGCAAGCGAATGGTTCGTGGCATTCTCAATGATGTGTAGCGCCTGGAATGCCTCGCCGCGACGCATCTCGATCTCGTCTCCTTCCTGCTCTCCATTCGTGGCATTAACGCAGACGTCCATGAGTAGGACAATGCCCGCCATGAATACGCCGTACATAATTCCTGACAGACGCAGCCGGATCAGCGCGAAGGGATGTTGACGGCGCTCGAGCTGAGCCTCGGCGTGGATGATGCGTCGTGCCGACGCCAGACAGATCTCACGCGAGGAGGTACTATTCTCAGTACTATCGTTATTACTACGAGTACTGTTGTTGAGGTATCCGAGGTGCAGCTTGCACCGCAGTGTGTGGAGGATGGAGTTGAGCAGGTAGGCCTGGACGAAGATGCCACTGCTGCTATGTGTGACATTTGTACCGGTACCCTCGTAGCTGTCGATGTTCAAGAAGGCGGGAATTTCACTTATCATCTGGCCGAGTTCAGCGTCCACGGTCATGGTATCCGGGTTGTCAACAATGCTGCGGGAGATTTCGGCCAGGCGGATCCGCTGGAGCAAGTACGACATCTCCGTCGGCTGCGTGACGGGAAATTCGGCGCCCAGCACACCCTCAACCAGGTCCGCGTCGTCGATATTGCGCGGCTTGTTGACTGCCATCTGCCGTGGGTTGACGAGGTACACGCCCTCGCCTGGGCCACCGTGCCGCGCAGCCATGAGCCTGGAGTGGTATGTTAACAATGGTGAAGACGACGAGCCTCAGAGAACATACCAGTCCGTCGCAACCAGGTACCACCACACCCTTCGACCCATCTCGGTCTGAATGCTGCTTTGGACTTTACTCACAGCCCCGCTGGACCTCCCAGCTTCAGACGCAGACACATGGTCGATGCAATGCAGGCCCAGCTCGCGACTCAGCAACAACCCCATGGAGATCAGGGAGCGATACCGCAGCGAGACGCCTTCCAGGTTGCACACTAGAAAGGACAGGACAACAATGCCCTGTATTGTCTCCAAGGCAACAGGTGGGCCCTGCTCCCCGCTGTTGAGCACATCATACGCAGCCCTGATCCAAAGGCGTGTCTGCGCGTGAGCGTGGGCCGCGGAATTATCCACGTGAGTCGCGCTGGCAAGGATGCTGAGAAACAAGACGAGGTGGCTGGGCTTTACGGGCCCACTGCCGGTTGTCTGCCGGTAGATCTCATCGACGATGACCGGTAAGGAGGGGTGGTGAACAACATGGTGGATGTAGCTGACGTTTGTGATAAAATGGTCGAGAAGCACCCTGGCCTCGTCATGCTGAGGCAGCCATACATACCGCTCGCGAGTCGGCTGGGCTGTGAAGTCGATGTTCCGGATGGGGCCAACCTTGATCACCAGGTCATCAAAATAGACGGGCTCCTGTGAGCTTCGACCCATGGATACCCGCTCCAGGTGGGCAACAACCTCGCTCACCTGGACAAGACCAGATGCAGGAGACAGGCCCGCATCCACCGGAGTGAAGGTGTAGCTGGATGGCGGAGGGGACGCCAGCAGGGAAGGATGTAAGTGCTCATGCGTGGAACCATTCTGCATGGTAACTCGTTTCTCCAAGTCTTCAGCGAGCCTTCTCAAGGCCTGGATCTCAGCCAACAAGCCATCTGAACCCCAGATCTGATCTGCGGCAGCACTGGCAGGTTGCGGCGATGGCAACGGTTGGGGGGTGGCCTGGGGCGTGTCGAGGGACGCTTGTTGCTTCTGTTGCTCTTGCCCAAATTGGCATTTCTTCCCTCGGGACACGCAGCTCGTACAAGGCAACGGCCTGTCACATCGAAGCTTGCGCAATCGGCAAAAGTCGCATGAGTATAGGCCCTTTCGGGAGGATCGTGTGCCTATGCCGGCGCCTACGCTTGTGCCTGGTGCTGGCATTGTGATGTGAAAAAATCCGTGGAGTGCTCCGTGGAATCTCAGTCGTGGTAGTCTATGGTAGCCTAACGGATTCCGCGGGGATCTTGCTGTTATTTGTCCTTGGGCGTGTTGCTGCGGCTCCACGGGTATTCCGCGGCGCGGGAGTGCGCTGTGCGGGGATTGAGGGACTGAGATTGAATGGGGAAAGTAATTGGGTGACGAATCACCACGCGTATGCCAAGTCCGAGCCGGCTAGACGCGCATCTCCGAGCCGCATCGGGCTGGGCCGGTCCGGTGTCGGGATCGGCTGGATGACTGCATGAACTTTGTGTGGGCTATTGCCATCTTGAAATAAAGGATTCAGAGGATGGGAGAGGCTTGTGAAGAGATGGATGCTTGGTTGAGGTGGAACATTGACTGTGTGGTCTATGGCCATTCAGCCTGGTAGTTCCTTCCTTGAGTTTACCTGCCAACATTACCGCAGCAGAGATTTCTCTGTGTCCTTTTCATCCATTTGACTCTCCGAGTCTTTCAGATTTCCACCTTGAAGGGCTTTGCCTCGCGAATCCGCTGACCATAACGGTAAAATATGAACGGAAGCGGAAGAAAAGCCAACGAAACGAAGCCAAGCAGCGAATTTCCCCAGCCGACTCCCAGCTTGTTGTACATGGCGGGGCCCGCCAGCGGCAGAAACGTCGCCGAAAGACTGCGAAGGACGGTGCTTGCCGCCGTCACTGAAGCTGCGTGGATGGTATACGCGTCGACGAGATACATGGTACTGGCCATCTGGATGACGTCAGTGTCAGATACTCGAAGCCGAGAGGAGAGAGGAGAGAGGAGGGTCGGGACTTACGTATGTGATGACCATTCCCACGCCGAGGAACCCTGTCCCAACGATCGCCAGCATCCAATGCAACTTGTACTCTGCCGTCCAGCCATACCAAAACAACCCCACGGGCACGCACACTCCCCCGATCACCATGACCGGCAGCCGATACTCAGGCTTCACATCCCCGCCGTACTTCCGCGCCAAGTACGCTGACAACCGATCCGACACCAACCCACAAAAGACCACCCCGGCCACCGACCCGACACCAATCCCCAGCGGCGCCAACCCAGCCGCACCAGTCCCAAGTCCATACTGGCTCCCAAACACCGTCCCAAACGTCGTAAAACACAAATACAAATAGCTATACACAACCGCCGCATACAACGAAAGCAGCCCCACAATCGGTAGTCCCAACAGCATCTTGACCGGCCTGACCATCGCAAACCCCACCAAATCCCACCCCCTCCTCTCCCGCCCCGTCTCCATCACCGACCTCAGCTCCCCATTCCCTGTCTCCCTCCTCAACCTCTCCGTCTTCCACCTCAACAGCACAACCGCATAACTCTCCGCCATCCCCGGCACCAACTCCAGTACAATCACCACCGCCAACGGCCCCGTCGCTATCGCCATCACCCAAAACACCCACCTCCAACTTACCCCCTGCTCGACAAGATACCCCCCCGCCACCGGCCCCAGCGCCGGCCCCAGCACCGCGCCGATGATATACCCCGCCATCGCACCCCCTCGCTTCTCCTTGACTACCATATCCGCTATGGACGCTGTGCCGAGCGTGACGGGGCAGGAACCCGCAATTCCCGCAAGGAAGCGAAAGGCAATCAGCGACGAAACCGACGGCGCCAGCGCACAGGCGATGTTGAACAGCAGGAAGAGACTGATGCAGATCTTGTAGAGAATGGACCGGCCGTAGAGCTCCGATAGGGGCGCGATGGCGAGCGGGCCGGAGGTGTAGCCTAGGAGGTAGATTGTTGTGATGAGGGTGGTTAAGGTTTCTGAGGGGGGGGAGGAAGGGGAAAGGGAAGAGGTTATGGTGGGGCCGGCGGCGGCGGAGATGGTGGAGCCGATGGGGGAGAGGAGGGTGGTGAGTGTTATGATGAGGATTGCGGAGAGCTTTTTGGAGGGTGGCCAGTTTAGGGGGTTGAGGGGGTCGGTCGGCGAGGAGAAGGTGATGAGGTTGGGGTTGTCTGCGGTGGATGAGTGTTCGATGTCGCTGAGGTCGGGCCCGACCACCTGGTTCCCTGGCGTTGGCTTTTCGCCAGAGGGTTTCGAAGACTTTTCGGCGTCGGCCATGCTGATGGAAAAGGGCGAAACGGGGTCCGTGTGAAAATGTGGAGTACCTTCCCGGTGCTTTGGTGCTGATGGTGGTAAGAAAGTCGAAGCACTGCATCTCCGGGGCAGAAACGGGGCTTTATGCGCGAGGCAAGGTAACTAGGTATGTCGCTTTCCACGGACTTGCAAGTGTCAACATGCCGTCTTGGGCCCCGCGGAATGGCTAATTCAACCCCGCGGAAAGAAAAAACGGAAGCCCCTATTCTATCACTCCGCGGAAAACCCGCGGGACGTCCACGCCAAGGCTTTCAGTTCCTTTAATGTTGCCAACATGCGCATTTCCCATCTCACTCCCGTCTATAAGTATTATTTCTGCACACTCCTCCTGTTGAAATCCTCCCTTGGAGTTTTACTGCTTGGTTTCTCCTCTACCTTGTCATTTCCATTATGGGAGGATCGAAGTAAGGGAGAGCAAGGTTACATAGGACTTTTGATACTATGACAGATAGATTGCCTTCACCTGCTGCAGGTGGCAATGTATGCAGCTCGGGCACTCGACCTTCTCAACTTCCTCAACCTTCTCAACCTTCTCAACCTTCTCAACCTTCTCAAGCTTCTCAAGCTTGCTCGACAAGGCGTATACCATGTCAGATGCAAAGGTAGGTACCTCCCACAGCGCCGAGCCGAAGAAGCCACTCTCTGCGAGCTTCTCGATGTTCCGGCCAGCGATTTCCACGATCAAATCGCGGAGACCTCTGTCTGTGTCGGGGGTCGAGTCATAGGCCTCAATGATGGCCAGGGTAAAGTCGTCCTGTTCCCAACCGCTTTTGGTCGCTGTTTGGAACGTCAACCCCACTTCAAAGGCCAACCCTAACCCTCACACGGTGTATTGCGTCTGCTTAGCCAATTAGACGCCAGCCCATCGCAGCCGCTGCGCCTGACCTTCTGGTAAGCGGAACAGGCGTTCGTTTCATTTCCCCAGAAATGTCCAGTTTTGGCGGCCAGCTATTGGTGTGCACATTGTTGGGCATCGATAAACGCTGTACCCAAAAAACCGTAGCTTGAAACCCGAAGATTTGCCAACACGACTCTTCGGCTTCAGATTCTACACCTCAACAACAACATTTGCAACCAAGTGATATTTAGCATCTTGGCAATGAAGCAAGAAAAAAATTCAGGGAGAAAGACAGGCGAGGGCGCGCCGATGGATGCAGAGGAACTAGTGAATGATTGTTTCGACACATCGTAAGTGATTCATATGTACGAAGCATGAAGATAATGTCGGCATTCTGACGGTTGCGCGGCCAAAGCCCCTTCACTTCAGGGCCCATGGTTGATCTCCAGCTCAAACAAGGCGACCGCCTCAGTGTCCACCAAGCCCTCCTCCAACGATATCCCAGCCTCACGGCCCTTCTTGTTCCTTTTCACGACAGCTTCGGCGGGATCAGCTCCCAAACCCTCCCTCTTCAACACATGTCGCGCAGTGCAGGCCACGTTCTCGTCCACTACCTCTACACCGGCGCCTACCACACGCTGGAGTGGGTGGGTCCAGCAACCAGTGGCGACGAGGTAGCCGCCAAGCTGAAGACGGGCTTCGAGGTCTACTCCGGCGCACGCAATTACGACATCCCGGGCCTCGAGAAGCTAGAAAAGGAGGAGATTGTCCATCTCAGCAACGGAATAGACGCCTGTACGGTCGTCGACATCGTCAATGCGGTGTACCCATTCTCCACCGGCGAGGAGAGTTGGTTTCGAGCCTACATAAAAGGGGTTGTCAAGAAGGCATTCAATGACCCGACTGTGTCCGAAATGCTTTCACCGCCAGAAAACGGGGCCAAAGACTCTATAGTAAAGACCATCCTCAAGAGCGCTTTGGAGGTTCACTGCGAGATGGTTGGGGGTGAAAAATGGGCGAGACCTGCAATGACTGGGACGAAGGTTGAGAAGGGCCCCAGCAGGGTGGAAGATACGCCAACTCTGGACGAAGGATGGGCCGCCGTTGGCTCCAAGACGAAGCGCAGGAATAATGGCGTTGTTGAGCAAGTGGCTGAGGAAGTGCAGGTGCCTGCCATCGAACCCGGCTCCCCGTGGGGATCTGTGACCGCCAATGACGAGAAGAAGGCCTCTATTTGGGACGAGCCGGTTGCAGAGCCTGAACCAGTTAAGGCGCCTGAGTCCCAGACTATGTTGGAAGAGGGCAAGATAAGTCCCGTGGATGACATCTGGTTCACTGGGGCCAGCAAGAGGGATAAGAAGACCAAAAAGAAGAAGGGAAAGTCTACTGCCGCCAAGGATTTCAAGGACGAGGAGCAACCCGCCGAGCCTGTAGCATTGCTCGAGCCAGAACGCCAGACGAAGGATGGTAATATGGCCACAGGCGTAATCACTAACAACGGTAGTATTTTCGGCGGCGGCAGTGGCTCAACAATGACCGGATTTGGTGCCAGCGCTAGGAGTAACAGGGCGGAAAGTGGCGAGATTGATCACTCTGGCACAGCCAGAGTTGCCTTCACTCCGCATTGGGAAAAAATCTATGGCGGCGAAACCAATGTTATCCAAAACATCCTTTGCATGGAAGACTACAGAAATTGGTCGAGTGAGGAGCTCAGACTAGCTGACTATAACCAGGGTCGCAAAGGCGCATTGGGAACATTCAGCTTCGGCTCTGGAAACACTGTGTGCGGAGCGAAGACTTAACTGGTAGCCCTTCCCGTAATCGCTACTAGTAACTTGTAGTAGACCGATTTTTTAAGATAGTTAGCTTATGAGAGGTTCTGCATTCCTTAACAGTATCTTGAAATATACTTGGTTCCATTCTCCTTCCTGGGGTGCGCAAAAGGAAATTTGGTTTGCCCAGACTGGACGCACGAAACAACTGTTTTGTGCGACGAATCTGGGCACACAGAATTTCTTCTTTCGTATCGCGACCACGTGACATTGCTCAATCTGGCTCAGGCTCGGCTCAGTCCCTGCTCAGGATTTGCTCAGGCTGGCTCACCTTTTGCTCACCTAATCACCATTCTCAGCAGACTGCGCCACGGTATGGTGAATGGCTTAAATATAGCCGAGTAGACCAGAATTGGTCCCATATTAGAAATGGCCAAATGGGTCCCATTTTGGAGAATTTGCATTTTTTGTCTGCCCTTTAATTCTCTCGCCTAGGCCTCTTGCAGACACTCCTGCTGCTATTTAATCCTGAATTTTCCGAAATACCTTGACAAATGCCAAGATATAGTATGGAACCGAAATGGAAGACAATAAATTTGGCAGATGCCGTTATTGAGCGGGCTGGGAGGAGACGCCTTAGAGCAGAGCGCTCGAGATCAACCCCTAAGCGGTTTGAAGGAATGTGAAGCCCAAGAGCAAAAACGACTATTGAGCGTCCCAGTCCCGAGGGTACAGACTTGGGCGAACCGCGAGACTTGTACGCAAAGCTTCCCTTTGACAAGGGTGATAGCATACCGTAGCGCCAACGCTGCTCACTGAGTGATGGCTGGAAGCTAGGCTCTCGTGGCTGGAAAGAATCCTTAGTAGGGATCCATTACACCCTCTGTTAAGGAGAAATGAGCACTACGAACCACCGGAGAAAGCTACAGCAGTGCCGTCGCGTCCTACCTTTAGTGCCAGCGTGGAACAACTAGAACCGCCAGCCGGCCCCAGGCAGAACTGTAGTTACGGCACCGATGGCACATTAACACAAACGAGGGTTAGAACTCATGGCAACTGGGCAGAGTCGCTTGCGGCCATTCACGGACGGGCCGGTCGACGGCAGGACAGGCTAAAGGAGGGTTGCTTTGAGTGCTGACAATAAAGCTGGGTGGGAACAGTCACGGCCGGCCCTTGGGCTGGGAACAACCAGTAGTATTTTTCGTAGGGCGGAAGTTGACAAGATCCGTTTCCGCTGAGTTTGATACCGATATTAATTCGGATTCACCGTCTTTGGTTGGCACAAATCCGAATTCGATCGGAGGGGGGAATCGCGATTGTTAAGCCCACAGTGGCTCCTAATCCTAAAACCAAGTATCCTAAAGCCTGTCCCCCTGTCCGCACTCCTGTCAACCGCCCCCGAGTTCGTTGACGTTGGCTGATAACTAGCGATAAAACAAAATGTCCCCGGCATCCAGATGGTGGGACAAGGGCTAAATAGCAGAATTGCTAGACTAACCAACTCAACAACTTTTGGGGGTCTCTTCCCCAAGATCCCCGTCTAATCACGCCCATCTCCTGTTCATCCTCATGCTCAGTCAAGGTTGACGGCTGGCTAAACTTCAGATTGATCTAAGTGGTAATGAGATCTGAATTGGATCTGTAAGCCAACTGCTCTCGCCGGTACATCACTGCAATGAAATTAATGCCTAGGAACTAACCTTCTATAATTCTTGGCGTACTGGGCAGTCCAAGTTCTTGGGGCAGCCGATGTCTCGGAACCGAGCAACTCGCGCATAGTCTACCATATGAATAATCGCTCTTGGCCTCGCGCCAACACACCGAACACATCTACCCATATTTCTTGAGTTGCTTATCTTTCCATGCGAACGATACTGTCTGGGTCCACCACAGCCCTCTTTAGCTGGTATAACGTGAGAGGAGCTAAAATTCGAATAGTATGAATCCCGTCCTCCAAGCGGTGGATGTTCGCGGAGTCGAGGCATGAGAAATGAATCGACTGTCATCGGACAGCTGTTGGTGAGGCGGACCCCGCCATTTGACCCATTTCCTTTGGAACTGCTGTCAGCCAAAACAGTAAGGCGTCTCATAGGTGTGAGCGATAGGTCCGACATGGCGTACGGGTTCTCGGGACTCCAGCAAGTCGAGGGCCTGCATTCCCAGAATATCGTTTGATCCGAGAAGAATAGGCGTGTCGAACCTGCCGACGTATAGAGCCAATTTGCCCGCGGCGCGAGCTACCATCACAGGACTCGTCATCAACCAGAGGGCAATGTGGCAGATTTAGAAGTGTTTGGGACTCGACCCAAGTGAAACGCCCTGCTTTGTCCCATCGGTTGAGTGCTGAGATGATAAGTTTGCGCTGGAACTCGTCTCGGAACCTCACGCGCAGTTTCGAGGCAATAATAATCTAAATAAGTAATGCGACAACATCTCACAAATATGATGTTGCATCACTTGCCACAATGTTGGCCGTGGACCACTGAATGCTGTAAGCTGATGGGGGAACTCGGGCGACTCAGAAAGGGGTCGACATAGCCAACGGCCAGGATGATAGCAACAATGGTGAGAAGCATCATCTGAATAGCTTCCTTTGATGCTTTTGCCAGATTTTGCGGCAACAAAGCCTTATCAAGACGGTCAAGCACTCTCTGCCCTGAGTAGTATGCCGATTCCGTCAAGGTTCGGTATTCAAGCTCGGATGCGCCGTCACCGCCTTGCATGCGCTTGACGTGGGCTTGGGGGGCGGCATAGAGAAGGAGGGAAGCGTCTTCAACGAGGAAGGAGTCAATGTGTTTCGCGGCCAGCTTCTGAAACTCAGGCGAGCTCAGTGTGCCAACCATGCTCCGACATGGAGGGGCAGCATCGAGAAGCCAATCCACTGTTGTTCTGACGAGATGGTCGCAGCTCCACTCTACATCGAAAGAGAGCACAAGTTTGCACTGCGTCAGTTGCGTAAGGCCGGCGGAGATGATGTTCTGGTCGAATGCTTTACGACGTATTGGTCAGCGTGTGACGAATGGAAACAGACACAGTATTCAGTGCGTACATCTGCGGAATATGTTGACATCCTCAAAGCTGGTGCGAATGCAGTAGGACCAAGCGAGGGCACTACTGTGGGCGGCTTGGATAGTCCGCTTGGTCAAGGACATGCAGGTGGTGCATGGGTCACCGCCAGAGCACTAAACTCAATATCAGCAAATCCCGAAGCATTTTGACGAACCGAGGGGGCTCAGGAGCAACCCCAGCGCCGCTGCCTGGCGGCGAATTGCATCGTCATTTGGAATGGAAGGCACGAGGGTTGCTAAAACCACCCAGCCACCCACGAGCTGGAATTGTGGCCCCTCGGTACGAAGACTCGACCGACACGTCGGACCTGCTTGTTGCAGAATACATGCGAGGGCCGCCGCAGGCTGAGCCACCAATTCCTCCAGGCTGGGACCACATGTTTTAGCCTGTCTCCTACATAATCCGCACGGCCTCCCACGGCGTATGAAGCGTGACAGCACTCCTATCCATAACACCATGCCCGTAGCAATCCCCCACAAACTTATAACCACCCCTTTCTCCCTTTGGACAAAGCACATACGGTGTCTGTGCCTCTTTAACTAACCAAATCGCATCGCCCGGCTTGGCAAACCTCGGGATGAGACATACAAAGCCCTTGTTCGTAATGGCTACCTTCCTCCCGTGCTAAGCCCTTACAATTAAGGCACCAAATCTATGCCCGGGTATGGAGCGTGTGATCTGATTATCCCTAACTAGTTAGTCTACCCCCCGCTTCTAGAGTCGAGAATAAGCATCCTGAAATATTCGTAGCCCCGCTAACTAAGTGTCGAAAAGCTTTTGCGTAAAGGCTGGGGTAGGCTACTCCGTTTCTATACGATCTCTAATTAGTAGCCTCTAGAATACATCGTTAAGGGGGTTTGGGACTCCAGTATACTAATACGGGTTGTAGATTCGGCCTAACGTAAAGATTATCTTACGGGAGGTATCTAATGTCGCCCTTAAGATAACAAGCTCGCTGGTCTTATAGTTAGGTACCTTTACGCCGAATGCCGAACTTAGTATAAGCGGAGGTCCGACCTTTGCTATAATGTCTAACTTAAACCCGTAGAGAGTTAATAAGCGTAAGGCTTTATTAAGTTAAAAACCCCTAAACACTTTCCCATACGCTGTATTACCACTAGCCCGGTATTTAACTAAACTATTAATATATCTAAAAGGAGTTACTATCGGAAATATATTCCAATCTGTTACTTAAGACGAAAGACCCGACACTGTACTAGGATAACCAACATCGATATAGCCAGTCCCAGTATAAGCTAAAACCTTAAAAACTCCGCTTTCTGTAATTAGCCGCTTAACTATAAGTATATAAACCTCCTTTATATTCTTATTATAGTCCGGCTTTATCTACTTTATCTCCCCCGGCCCCGCTAGCCCCTAAACCCTAAAGACCTTATCCTGCAGATTTGTTACCTTTAGTAGCCTTATACTGTAAATTATATCTTTAAACGACAGTAGCCCCTCTTTCGTAATACGTCTTGCCCTTTACACGTATATCGTAACCACATTTAAATAGTGTAGCGTAGGTATTATTATCCGCTTATTAACGTCTTTTGTCTATTATAATAACTTAGTTAAAATAATATTTAACATAAATACGTTAACGCTTTAGATAAAGTCCTCCTAGTTGTAAAGTACCTGCCTATATATAATACATACCTTTAGGGCAAGTATAACTTCTTAAATAACTTAGACGCACTTAAACTAATCGTACTTAAAGAGGTGTATAAAAGGGGTCCATTAAGGTGTTTAGCAGTATTACGTTACGTTACAGTATACTTTAGCGCTAACGGTATTAAACAGGCTGTTAATACGAAATTAGTCGATTATCCTAAAGGTAAGGACGCTGAAGATTACACCTACTAGCTTATGCCGGAACTTCTATAAGTTGGACGATTCCCTAGCTGCGTCTTGTTATTAAAACGCTTTTGTAAACCACGCTAGCTACGATTCGATAGCGACACGTAGTAATAAGGGTACTCTTTGTAAATTACCTCTTATCCAGTAAAGCAAATCTATTACAAACTCCCGACTAGTGTTAAGGGACGGGGAATTAAGCTAGATAGTAATAAGCGTTACTAAGAAGTAGATTTTCCCTATTAACCCTACCTAATAAGACTTCTCCTTATTATAGCGCTAGTTAATATAGATAGAGTTTATTTAAACGATACGAGGGAGGAGATTAGATTAAAAGTCTTAAAGAAAGCGGAAGACGTTAGTAGAGATGGGGAATATATAGTTATTTAATAGGATTTGCTTACTGTTATTACTTTTATCTTCGACTTATCGGTATAATACTGCTTTATATTGCGGGGTACGTGAGAGTTCGACTTCGACTAAGCTATAAGAGATAGGATTGTCGCGGTAATGGAGGTAGAGGAGTAAGAGTCGGATTATTTCCTTATCTTAAGACAGTGCTGTATAGCTAAAGGGTAGCGCTAAGCTAAAGGGTAACGTTGTATACCTTAAGGGGTTTTTAGTAGCCCCTCTTTAAGGCCTTAACTTATATATACTGTAGGTATCGTAGATATATTGGATATGTTTTATCCCTAACTATATTATAGATAATAGAGTGACGTTGTTATGCTAAGGGATTAATAAAGGGATCCATTCTAAGCCCAGGACTTAACGGGCGATTACGAGCTAGAGAAAATAATCAATTAAAAGCCTTAATACGCAGCGAGCGTAATATACTATAACGTAACGTAAGTATAACGAGTAAAGGGGCTACTAATATATAACCGCCCAAGTACTGTTATCTACTAAATACTAAAGAGCTATATTACAACCTGTACCTAAAGGGTCAGACTGTAAGGCAGTATGCCGCGGGGGTTCTGTTAACAGTAGGGAACGAAGGTTGCGCAAAGTCCAGACGGGATCGTGTACCGTCTTAAACAGGGTGTTCTATAAAGAGCTTAAAGAAGGTGCTTGTAAGATTGTAGATAAGAATATAATATTGCTTGCGTGAGGAATAAGAACAGGTCCTCACTTAAGGGTGTGGTCTACCTATCTATATAGTAAACTATCTAAGTGCTGTAATAGCTGTGTGTCTGGTCCCGAAGTCTCTAGGCTCCGGAACCGTGCAGGTGTCCCGATGTCCCGGCCCTCTGGGACCATGGGACCGTTCTGATTAGCTACCCAGGACTTACCAGTCCGGGTCCTAGTGATTGGCTGCCCGTGGCTGCCCTAGGCAGCTACGGCCTAAATGTCGTAACTTGGGTTATAATAAGCTATTCCATTAAAGGTGTTAAGGATACTTTAAATAAGACGAAGTTGTAGCCGTATTTAGTCGAGAATATAGCAAAGTTAGAACAGATAAATAATAAGTATAATAAAGTACTATACTATTTAGCTCGTATAGGTCGTTAAGTACTTACTACTAAGTAATAGAAACTGAAAGTATCTGATAAAGAAATCCAGATATAAGCGTTACAGCGTATAAAGATTAATCTATCCAACGCCTAACTTTACCATCTCTGTAGTCTTAATACTAAGATTAGGACTGGTCCCGCTAGCCGAAGGCTCGGAGAGAATGTTATTCGAAACTCGAAAAATAACGATTAGTAGTTTAACAAAAAGGGGGTTATAGGCAGCTATAACCGGCGTGCAAAAGAAAAGGAGGAAAAGTAATTTAGAAAAGTAAAGTCGCGCTCGATGCCCGACGTTAAGGCTCTGTAGGAGAAGGAGGAAGGAGGCTGTCCGAATCCATCGCTATTAAGTGTTGATAAATATAACAGGCTTTATTATCGTTGCTAGGTATCGCCAGGGAACTAAGAAGTACTTGTAGGTTAAATACTATTATAAGCGTTTAAGTTAAAGTTTGGGCGGAGAGTTCTTTTATGATTAAAGTTGGAAACAGGGATAGAAAGGGATCTATAGCTACAGCTAAGTCTACGATAAGTCGGTGTACCCGAGGCAGGTAATCGGGTATAGCTAGCGGGCAAAACCTATCTCTTATTAGATAATGCCTTTTAAGCCCCTTTTGGATTAATATCTTACAGGCAACTCAAGGCCTTACGACAACAGGCTTATACTAACTATTTAGAGTAGGAAAACCGAACTAATATAGTTATTTTCGACAGCGCCGAGATAGATACGAAGCTGTTAAACGCCACGATCTACTTTATATACTTTAGGGATTGTAAGTTTCCCTATACAATACACTTTAACTTATAACCCTGTTTAATGCTAACAAAAACCCTATTCCTGCAAAACAGACGGCGATAAGTACTTTGACCTTATAAACGACAGTACCTATCCCTAAGTCTACCTTAAAGTTATAAAAGTCTACGAAGTCGCCGACTACCTTGGAATCCACAGCCTTTACGGAAGTGCCGATTAAAAGTATTTTCTCACCGCTTCTAACCTTTTTCTGCCGGCAGTATCCGTTTAGAGGGAGCTTTAAGGGGTTAGATCCTGGCTACCTGTAAGCCCATAAGACCCCCTGTTAGCCAGTAAGATTTAGGGTCAACATGACGACTTTGCTGCGCCTTGGCTATCGTGGTATGCCTGTATTGGCTGACCGTTGCTATGGAAATTCGCAATCGTTGGGCATTAAAAGGGGGTGTCCACAAGCCTAAATTCTTGCCGTTGTTATATATAGAGCTACTAGATATATCTAGCTGTATGATGCCCTCCTTTTGCTTTTACCACATCCACGTCCTTTATTACCATTTTTCTGTCCACTTTCCAACCATGGCCCCATACTCAGACGCTGCCATACGCGCTTAGGCGCTGACTTTGAAAGCCGTGGGCTGGACCAACGCCTAGATCGAAGCCACCACTGGCATTACCAGCCGGACTTTGGCTAATATTTTGGACAGAGCGATTAAGGCCGGGTTTGAGCCTGTTACCCCTGACGGTCTCCTTGGCCGCCTCTCTAGCGAGTACGTCGACAACGCTCCGAAAGCCGGCCGGCCACGGAAACAGGAGTAATTAGAAGAGGAGGTGCTTGCCAAGGTTCGTTGAGATCGCTGTGGCCGAGAAAAGTCGTGTGCTTAAATCGCCCTCGAGCTAAAGGGAGTAGTCTCCGCCATGACTGTCTGGAGGATCCTTCGGAAGGCGGGGATGAGGAAGACTAAGCCTATGAGAAAGCCTGGTCTGACGGAGGTGATAAGGAAGCAGCGGTTGCAGTGGTGTCTTGATTATCAAGATTGGACCTTTGAGGATTGGAAGAAGGTGATCTGGTCGGACGAAACGTCTGTTATTTTAGGGTACCGGCGTGGTGGCTATCGGATTTGGAGGAGGCCGGAGGAGCGGTACTTACGGACTTGTATTCGTGAAAGGTGGAAGGGGTTCTCGGAGTTTATGTTTTAGGGTTGCTTTTCGTACGACTATAAAGGGCCGTACTACGTCTGGAAGCCGGAGACTGCGTAAGAGAGGAAGTTAGCCGACGAGGACTTGAAGAAGATAAATGAGGAGTTGGAACCGATCTGTAAGGCCGAATGGGAACTAAATACTCCAATGTCTCGCCTTCGCCTGGACCGTAACAATCCAGGCAAAAAGCCGAAATGGAAGTTTACTAAAAAGACTGGTAAACTCTCGTGGGGGAAGGGGATGGGGATTAACTAGTATCGATATTAGAAGTAGGTGCTTATACCGAAGTTGATTCCATTTGCAAAGAGGTGTGGGGAGGAGTTCTTAGTCCAGGAGGACAACGCGCCAGCACACATACACCGAGCCAACGTCGCGTTAATAAATCTGACAGCGGTTCTTCGCTTACTCTGGTGTCCGAATTCTCCCGACCTTAACATGATTGAGCCCAGTTGGTTCTACCTTAAGAGGCAGACCACTAAGAACGGTACCCCCTAGAGTCGGAAGTAAGCGGACAGGGTGTGGAGGAAGGAGTAGAGGGAGATGCCGCAAGAAAAGATCCAACAGTGGGTTAAAAGGATCCCTTACTATATCCAAGAGGTTATCCGTTACAAGGGGGGAACGAATATAAGGAGGGGCGGCCGAGTTGGATGAAGAGCCGGTAGGTGAATCGGATGGTGGAGAGGTTTGTTAAGGAGGGTAGCGATGAGGACTCTGGGGAGGATTCGACTGATGAACTGTTATGGGAGGATTCTGGTATTGTTTCTAAGGATGAAGAATTAAAGAGGGAGGTTGTATAGGTTAATGAGGAAGAGGTTCTGGTCTGGCAGCTGGCGGCGGCGGCGGCGGTGGAGGTGCCTGTGTGGAGGTCGAATAGGAATAAAAGGTAGTTAAATTGAACTAAGGCATTAAATGGCCAGATTCCGGCGTCGATTTCGGTATCCAAGATGGTAGAAGTTAGTGGTTAAAAGTAGGCAAGGGGTGGCAGTAGTAGGGGTTGAATTTGATAGTGGCGTGCGAGTGCGCTAAGTGCCTGCAGCTGCTACAGGCCGTGGGGCTATTACGACCTGCACCCGACACAGGCCTCGAGAGGACTGGCGCGGGTTAAGACAGAACGTATAGCAGGACGCCAACAGGTAAGGGGCGTTCCGAAGACGGCTTGTTAAGCTAACACTCTTAGACGGGGGGTTTAATGTTATTATAGGTCGCTATTATTATAATGTATAAAGGTAAGTCTAAACAGTAGGATATAAATGAATAATTGAATATTAGTGTGAGGAACCAGAGTCCCTCACGGTGGTTATAGGCATAATTATAACTATTTATACTAACCAGCTAAAGGTACCTTATACCTTACTTAATGGCTTATTACTTAATTAGGAACTGAGTAACCTGTTACTAAGCACTCCCTGCTTAAAGGTCTTACTGATACTTAGTAGGTGAGCACCTTTATTAAGACTAAGTAACTGCTAATTAGTTATAGGGGTTTTAAGTCTTTACACCCCTGGCCTAGTATATAATACTGTACGTATTATCTTCCTACACTGTTCCTTTTATAAGGGATCCGTCAGGCTACTCTGGCCTAAGTAACGGCCTATAAGGTTATTATATAATTCCCCCTCTTTAACATTCTTTTCCCATAAAAAATCCTGGTAAAAGCGTTCCTTTCTTCCTAACGCAACTATACCTGCTAACTGTGTGTAAAAGTGCACTTTAAAGAACAGCACCTTTTATCACCGTAACTTTATAGACTTTATTTTAACTTTTAGATTATAAATGTCACCTTATAGTTATTATTCTTTAAAATCGCTTTCTTATCTCGTTACTATATAATTAAACAGTTACTCCAAATACTTACTAATAAGGGTTTTATCTTTATATAACGCGTTTAGTTACAACAACGCTTTCCTTTAACGGCTTCTTTCTAAGAAGCGCTACCTTAACACTAAGTATAATGTTACTATATAGAACCTAGAGTTAAAAACTTAAAGGCTTTATTAAACCGCTACCTGTCTTAACTGGATTAAAGTCTAACGCTATAAAATGGAAAAGTAAGCTTTTTTTATATTTAACTAGGAGGTAAAGGTCCTTTATTTCCAGGAATAAGAGGAGACTTATTTAGCTACTCTTCTTAAAGCTAGTAAGTCCTTTAACTAGGGAGGCTTTTTAACAGGAACACTTACTGGTTCTTTCTCTAAGGGGTTACCTTAATTAACAACCTCTTCTTAACTTAATTTATAATTCCTTTAATAAGGGTTTAAGTCCCACAGGGGTCTCCTGTCGCTCTAAGCCCTTACTTTTTAAGGCTGGAGGGTTTAAGTTAATTTTTTTACTTATTTTCTTTTTTTTACTAACTTTCTTTTTTAACAGTTTTCGTAGGGAGCTTACCAGGAGCTCCAGAGGCCCAGCCTCCTTATTAGATTTAAGGTCTTTATAACCCTAGTTAAAGGTTCTAATAAATATCCTTCTATACCTACTAAGGAGTTTCCTACTACTTCTTAGGTTTTAAATCCCATAATGGTCTTGCTTTTTAATATAATAGTTTAAATATCAGATCTTATCTTATTTTTAATTCTTATTATTAGCTTTAGTTAATCTGGATTCTTTTAATAGAACTTTATAATTAGGTTTAAGTATTTAAGATTTTTAACTAGTTCTTATAAATTACTTTTAAGGCTGTAATCTAGCCACTTAATAAGATATTTAAATATATTTTTTCCCTTTTATAAATTTATAACTTCCTTAATATTATACTTATCCTTATTAGCGTCGACTTTAATCTTCTTTTTTAAAGGAACTCCCTTTAAAGTAGGTTTTAAAAGTGAGATGTGAAAAACCTTAATCTGTACTTTTATACTAACAGGTAAGTTTAACTTATAATTAAAGGTAGTGACCTTTTTCTTAATTTAAAACAGTTTATATCTTTTAAAGTTAAGCTTCTTATTAGGCCGTTTTAAATATAAGTTTTATAAAAAAAGGTAGACATAATCCCCCTTTTAAAGAGTTAATCCCTTAACTTATTTACTATTATAGTAAAGTCCTTTTCTAAGTATTAATTACTTAGTTTAATGTTTATTAGTAAACTTCTTTATTTATTTACATATGAACTTAAGTTTAGCTTATAGGTAGTTATACAGTTCCTACATCTGGTCTATGCAGATTATAACTTAAGGGGTGCTGGTGGGCGGGCTTTAACAAAGCTTAGGCTCCTTATTATAATTAGTGAAGAACGGTAATATACCTATTAACTTAATTAATGTTATATTATACGTTATCTATACTGTTAATAATAACTTAAGTTAATTATCTTATTTAAAGTTAACGTAAGCTTAAAGATACGTTATAAGTATTTAATTAACTTACTCCATTTAACTGTCTGTTTATAAGTGGAAGGCTGTTAAAAGCTTACTTTTCACACCCATTCTTTACATTAGCCCTTATTAGAATTTTAATATAATTAGCTTATCTTAATCCGTAACGATATTATCTAGCTAAAGGTGTTATAAAACTACCTTTTTCTTAAAGATATAAGTAAGTTACTTTACAGTTATACCCTTTAAGGTTAGTAAAAAATAAGCCTATTTCGTTAATCTATTAACTATTATAAGGATTTAATTATAAGTGACTCCTGTAACAGGGTCCCTAAACTTTAAAATCCCAGTAATAAAGTTAAGTAAGATAGAACTTTATAACGCCTGTAGTATAAGGAGTGGTTTAAAAAGTTTATAAGGCTTATATTACTAATTTTACTTACAGTAACAGATATTACAGTTATTAACTACTTCCTTAACCAGCTTTTTTACTCCTAGGAAGGCGTACGCTTATTAAGCTTACATAAGAGTCTTAACCTGGCTTATATATCCTTTAAGTTAAGATTTATAAATCTGCTAAACGTACTCCTTTCGTTTATCCAGGTTATAAATATATAGTTTCTCTTAATATTAAAGCCTAGCTCCTAGTTTAAATATGCCGTTTACACCTTCTAATAACTATCTTAACTAATAACTAATTTTATTATAATTTAAATACTTTAAACACTCCTTACTATAATCTTATAAGTGTCTTAAAAAGTCTTTTAAGGGGTATTTATACTTATAAGTTCCTTCCGTTAGCCTTCTTACTTAAAATTCCTGCTATTACTAATAGATATTATACTCTGTTTATAAGTTTATATAAATGTTAATAGTTTATTTTAGCGTTTAGTTATCTAATATTTAAAGTGTGTGTTTTAAGGTGCTGTTCTCTGTTTTATTAAATATAGTGACGGGGATTAGGGCTAGATTAGTATCCTTATAATCCTGTCTCTAACTAAGAGTATCAGCTTGCCTATTATCTTTTCCTTTAATATAGTGAATCTAGAAGTGGAACGGGGTTATTAATTCTACCTATTATGTTTACTATAGGTTAAGCTTTTTTATTAGGAAATATTAGAGGTTATTATAATTTAAGAAGACCTAGACTGGTTTTTCTGTACCGCTTAAGTATAATGCCTATTTAGTAAAGTATTAAATAATCGCTATCAGTTCTTTGTTATAGATTAGATATTATAGAGCTAGGCCGTGGATTCCTTTTAATAAGAAGGTAACTGGGTGGCATTTCCTATTATCCTAGACTTAACTAAGCTCTTTACTAATTATAAATTTTAAAGAGTCTGTTTTAACTTAAAAAGGCTTTAAGAAATCAGGGAGGGCCAGGACTAGTGCTGTAATAAAGGTGTACTTAAGGTCCTTAAACGCCTTTTACTATTTATTAATCCACTTAAACGGTTTACCCTCTCTTATAAGCTTATATAGTAGTTTTACGATTTTCACAAAGTATTTAATAAAACACTAATAAAAGTTTATAAAGCTGATAAAAGCTTATAACTTTTTTTAATTCCTTAAAGTAAGCCAGTCCCTAACTGCCTTTATCTTCTCCACTTACATTTTAAGCTTTTTAAGGGTTACTTTAAACCCTAAATAGTTTAGTTTTTAAACGTGGAAATAGCTCTTTTCCAGGTTTATTATTAGCTTTACTTTTTTAAAAGCTATTAAAACCTATCGTATATATTTTTAATGTTTTTCCAGAGTTTTAAAATAGATTAAAACGTCGTTTAAATATATAAAGATAAACTTATTAAGGAAGGGGTGGAGAACACTGTTAATAAGGCCTTAAAAGGTTATAAGGGCGTTTATTAACCTTATCAGTATGACACAGTACTGGTAATACCTATTATAAGTCTAAAAGGCCGTTTTATACTTATCCTCTTCCTTTACTTTAACGTAATTAAACCTTATAAGGAAATTAAAGCTAAAGAACTAATTCACCTTAATAATCTGTTCTTACATTTCTGTAATAAGTAATAATAGGTAACGATTCTTAATTATATCCTCATTTAACGTTTAGTAATTAATAACTATACGTAACTTACCGTCTCCCTTTCTTAAGATAAATAACACTAAATACCCTACTAGGGATTAAGACTTTATAATAAACCCGTTCTTTAAGTTTTCATTAACGTACTCCTTTAAAGCTTTAGCTTACTAGGGGTTTAGGTAATAGGGCTGGAAGTTATAAAGCTTTACTCCCAGTTTTAACTTGATTTTATAGTTTTACAGTTTATAATCTAGTAATTATAATATCTTCTTTTAAAACAGGGTAAACTTCCTATATTTTATAAGTACTTTAAATAAGTTAACTTCCTTACTTATCTGTAGATTAGCTTTTTACTTCTTTCCACCTTTTAAATTATCATTTAGGTAATATAGTAAACTCTTTAATCCTTTAACCGTCTTAGTAAACCTAACCTAAACTATACTTAATTTTAAGGGTTTAACATGCTTTTAAGTGCTTTATACACTTTTAAAGCAGTTTAGTGCCTTCTTAGCTTCCTTTAAACAGTGATTACAGCTAGGGGACTTACTAAAGGTAAGGTGGCCACTCCTTTAGTTAATCACAAGGTTATACTTTTCTAACTAAAGTAGACTTAGAATTATATCGTATCTTATAACTAGTGTAACGTTAAAGTCCATTTATTATTCGTCCTTATCCACTTTAATTAAAAGTGGTAAGTGGTAGGTGACTTTACCGTTATTATACTAATATAGGCCTCCTTCTCTATTTCGTATAGGAATAACCTCTTTATACTCTTAATTAAGGAGTTTCCTTTAATTAACTAATAAGGGGTGTATTAAGTTAAAAGCACTCTTATTATTAATCACTACTCTTACCCTAAACGGTCTCCCTCTTCCATCTGTTATATCGACACTAACGGAATAATACTTATACTTCTTTATCATTTAAGTTATAATAATTATTTAAGGTCTTATCTAATCTAACCTTTAAGTACCTCTCCTTCTTCTTAGGGTTTTTACTAACTAGCGAACTACTGGTTTCCAGCCCTTTTAAAGGGCCTACAACCTTTTCCCAACTCCTTTTAAAAAAACAGGTAACTTTAATAAACCTAACAATTAACCTTTCCTAGGTTTTCATATCTTAACGTCTAGTTAACTTTAAACGGTTTAATATTTTTAAAATCTTTAATAAGTTAATAATACACTTTACAGGACTGGATTACAGTAATGTCTTTTTACTCTTAAATCTGTTAATATTCCTCTTACTTCTACTACTCTCTAGCCTTTCCGTTAAGGTGTAGTAAGCACGTTACGACTAGGTAGTTATTAAGTACCCCTCCTTACCAATACGTAGTGGGAGCCTAGTTAACTACGGTAACCTTTTACTTATTACTAAATTCTTTTATTAGGGAGTAGGAGACTTAGTAATAGGCCGGTTTTAATTTTATCTTAATAATAGTGTAGTCCCGTTTCTATACGCTAGGGAAGTGGTTATAAAGAGCTTTAAGCCTACTATATTAGTTAAAAGTGTAGTTATTATACATATAGTTAATTTACAGTATATCCCTGTAATTAAGGTAGTTAATGTTAATTATAAGTGTTACAGTTATAGAGTATAGGACGGGAGGGGTAGTGTCTTATTTCTTTTCTTCTTCCACTTACCTCTATATGCACTACTTCTCTTAAACTTCTTCTTAAAACTTAAGTAACAGTAACCCAGCTTATTCTTCCATAAAATGGCCTTTTTTAATAAGTTAGTGTTTAAGTTAATTAGTAAAGTGAACTTTATTATAAAGTTATAACTTAATTTCTACCACTCTGTCTTTAAACGTTATAATAAGGCCTTTAACTTACAGGTCCTTTATTTCGTTTACTAACTCTTAATATTTTTCCTTCAGCTTTTAAACCCTTTATTAATGTGTTTACTTTATACCTTCTTAAGGGACCCTTAAGGTACTGGTTTAAAGCACACCGGTTTTAGTGTAGGGCAGTTATCTAAGCTGTCCTTTTTCTAGGGAGGTGAGGGTGCTAATCCACTTAGTGTATTTAAAGTGTTTAAGAGTCTTAAAGGGTATAGTTAAGAAGAACTTCTATTTTTCCAACTTAACTTTTTCAGCTTATTCCCTTTCACCTTCCAGGGCTTACTTTACCGTTTAGGTAGCCTGGAGGGCTAGTTCTTTAACTCCTTTAACTATTTTAGTAAGGTTTAAGTTAGGGTCCTTTTTAAACTTCCTTAATTCCTAGGCTTATAAGGTGAGGTTTTTAAAGCTTATAATTATTAACTGGAACATTTCTTCTTAAAGTTAGTCTTTTATAACCTACACCTTTAATAGTTTTAAGTTTCCACCTTAGAGTTAGTTTACAGTAACTTACACCTTTATAACTAACTTTTCTAAGACACCCTTAAGGATTAAGTATATTACATCTTAAGGTTTTTCTTTCTTTTCTTCCTTATCTCTTAATTTACATTTATCTATTTAGGTGTAATCTTCTTCGTTACTTACTATCCTGATATAAACGTCTCTTAAGTTAAACCTAACGTGCTTTCCTCCTTTTAAAATTAATTTTTAACTAACTTGTTTTAATAACGGGTATTACTATATTATATAGCCTTTCTTATTATAGTTAAAATACTAGACTTAAGATAAGTCTTTAAACTGCTTTTACTACTATTATTATTAAGGTTTATTACAGTTAGGTTAATTTTAACAGTTTATTATACTAATATCTATTAATCTAAGGTAGTAACCTGTTACAGTTAACTAGTTTCCCTTTTTTAGTTTACTTAGCTGGTAAGGGGTCTGTTCTTTTTAAAAGTTCTTTTAATAATAGTAATTATAATATTAATTATCAGCCTTAATGGTTATCTTAATTAGTTCTTAAAGACGATCCGGTCAGTCTTCCTAATAAAGGTTTCTAATAATATACTCTTTTAAATTACTTTAAAATAGCATTATTAAGGCCTTTTAGTTAAGCTTAATCTTTATTACTTTTAATTTAAAGTGTATAAAGAACTTAAAGACTAAAAACGTCTGCCTTAAAGTTATAAGGCGTTATTTAACCTACTTAAGGGCGTTTAATTCCCTAAACTTAATTTTAAGTTAGTTAATAAAAATGTTAAAATTGTTAAAAAGGGCTTAAGTCTTAAGGGCTTCCTTTTATACTCTATTTATAGAGAGGTTATTAATTATCTTTATATAAGGTTTATATTATTAAGTGGTTACTTTATTTAATAAGGCTTTAGTAAACCTGACTTTTCCTTCTTCTTTAAAGAACTGTTTATTATAATAGGTAATTTAACTCTAAAGTTAGGTTATTTAAGACTTTAACTACGTAAAGTCTCCCTTAAAACGTAATAATGGGGGGAGCTTTACTCGTTTCTTTTATAAGCTTTTAAGGTTATTATTCTCTAGCTTAACAGCGTTAAGTTAGGCCTGGAGTTTCTTAATAAGACTAATATGGCTTTTAATATCTTTAGGGAAAGTTTTATTAAGTTCCTTAACTAGTCCCTGTTAGTTAAGGTTTAACTTTTTAAAGCGTGCGGTTAACTTATTAATTATAGGGAGTTAAGGCTAAGCTTAGGCCTCCTTAGGCTCCTTACCTTTTTTAAAGGTTAATATATTAATGGTAAAGGGGGGAGGTGTCTGGGAATTTAATAAACAGTGTTTAAAATTGTAACGTTAATATTATATTATAACCTGCACCTAATATAGGCTTTAAAAGGACTGGTGTGGGTTAAGATAGAACGTATAGTAAAACGTTAACAGGTAAAAGGCGTTTTAAAGACGGCTTATTAAGTTAACACTTTTAAATAAAGGGTTTAATGTCACTATAAGTTACTGTTACTATAATGTATAAAGGTAAGTCTAAATAATAGGATATAAATAAATAATTAAATATTAACGTAAGGAATTAAACTCCCTTACAGTAATTATAGGCAAAACCATAATTATTTATATTAACCAGCTAAAGGTACCTTATACCTTACTTAATAGCCTGTTACTCAGTTAGGAACTAAGTAACCTGTTACTAAGCACTTATTACAACCTGCACCTGACACAGGCCTTGAGAGGACTGGCGTGAGTTAAGACAGAACGTATGGCAGGACACTAATAGGTAGGGGGCGTTCCGAAGACGGCTTACTGAGCTAGCACTCCTAGACGGGGGTTTAATGTCACTGTAGGTTGTTGTCACTATAATGCACAGAGGTAAGTCTGAATAGTAGGATATAAATGAATAATTGAATACTAGTGTAAGGAACCAGAGTCCCTTACAGTGGTTATAGGCATAACCATGGCTATTTATATTAATTAACTGGGAGGTATTTCGTACCTTACTTATAATATCGTAAATGCTTATTACGTAAGCACTTTACACTACGTAAGCGTTCTGCTTATAAGGTCTCTCCTGCTTACAATGCAAGTATTTAGTATGTTACAAGTAGCACCTTATTAGTTGTAAGGGCTTTAGGTCTTTACACCCCTGGCCTAATACACCTGGATAATATACACTATCCTCCTATACTGTCCCTTTACAGGGGATTTATCAGGCCGCCCTGGCCTAAGTGACAGCTTACAGGGTCGTCACACAATTCCCCCTCTTTAACGTTCTTTTCCTATAAAGAACTTAAAAGGTAAGTTTCTCCTTTTACCATTTCACCATGTAACAAATATCTAACTCCTAAGTTTTAAAATGGGAATAGGGTAAAAGTATTAATCGCCGTTTAAACCTTACAGCTTACACACACGTATTTAATGGCGAAATATCCCCTTATTCTTTTTATAAGTCTGCTAACCCTTTATTTATCTGTTAGGTTTTAAACCAGTCTAACAGTTATAATTACTATTTAGAGAAGTACTAACCTTCCTAATGTGACGTTTTTAATGTTAGTAAAGTAAAGTTAAAGGCTCTTCTTATTAAAAAGCAGGACCTTAACTTATAAGTTAAGTCTGCCACTTAGCAGCTTTATAAGGCCACTATTAAACTTTAAGAGGTGTTAATATGCCTGGTGTGTCTTTATAAGTAACGGTCTTATCTTAAGGACCAGGTTATAAAAGCGTTTAATTATGAAGTGGAGCTGTTAAAGTTCTAGGAAAGTGAGGAGGTTAGGTTAGACGCCCCTCTTAATAATATAAAGTCCTTTAACTGGGGGAACTTTCTAGTAAGGTCTTTATAATAAGTGGTTACTTTATAACTTAGTTTATAACTGCCTTTTTTAATAAGAGGTTATAAGTTTAACTTCCTATAAGAGTTTTAATAACTTTTATTTATTTTCTTTTTTACTAACTTCTTTCCCTAACAGTGCTTACTTTTATATAAATTATACCAGGAGCTTTAGAGGAGGCCTAACTTCCTTATTAAGTCTGAGGTCCTTTTAACCCTAGTTAAGGTTTTTAATAAATGTCCTTTTATACTTATTAAGGAGTTTCCTACCACTTCTTAGGCTTTAAGTCCTATAATAGTCTTACTTTTTAGTTTAACAGTTTAAATGTCAGATCTTATCTTATTATTCTGTTTTTAAAATAAACTGGTTAATTTACCTTCACTTTACATTCTTTATAAGTAGTTTTAATCAGTCTAGATTCTTCTAGTGGAACTCTATAATTAGGTCTAGGCACTTAAGGTTTTTAACTGGCTCTTATAAGTTACTCTCAGGGCTGTAGTTTAACTATTTAATAAAATACTTAAACGTGTTCTTTCCCTTTTGTAAATTTATAACTTCTTTAACGTTATACTTATCTTTATTAGCGTTAATCTTAATCTTCTTTTTTAAAGGAACTCCTTTTAAGGCAGGTTTTAAAAGTGAGATATAAAACACCTTAATCTGCACTTTTATACTAACGGGTAAGTCTAGTTTATAATTAGAGGTGGTGACTTTTTTCTTAATTTAGAACGGTCTGTACCTTTTAAAGTTAAACTTTTTATTAGGTTATTTTAAATACAGGTTTTATGAAAAAAGGTAGATGTGGTCCCCCTTTTAAAGAGTTAGTCCCTTAACTTATTTACCGTTATAATAAAGTCCTTTCTTAAACATTAATTACTTAGTTTAATGTTTATTAGTAAACTTCTTTATTTATTTGTGTGTGAACTTAAGTTTAGCTTATAGGTAGTTATGTAGTTCTTACATCTGGTCTGTGTAGATTGTAGTTTAGGGGGTGCTGGTAGGTAGGCCTTAATAGAGCTTAAGCTCCTTACTGTAATTAGTGAAGAACAGTGACATATCTATTAACTTAACTAGTGTTATATTATAGGCTATCTGTACTGTTAGTAATAGTTTAAGCTAATTATCTTATTTAAAGTTAATATAAGCCTGGAGATACGTTATAAGTATTTAATTAACTTACTCTGTTTAGTTATCTGTCTGTAGGTGGAATGCTGTTAAAAGCTTACTTTTCACACCTATTCTCTACATTAGTCCTTATTAGAACTTTAATATAATTAGCTTATTTTAATCTGTGATAATATTATTTAGTTAAAGGTGTTATAAAACTACCTCCTTTTTAAAGATATAAGTGAGTTACTCCACTGTTATGTCCTTTAAGGTTGGTAAAAAGTAGGCCCATTTTATTAACTTATTAACCACTATAAGGATCTGGTTATAAGTAACTCCTGTAACAGGGTCCTTAGACTCTGGGATTTTAGTGATGAAGTTAAGTGAGACGGAGCTTTATAACGCTTATGGTATAGGGAGTGGTTTAAAAAGTCCGTAAGGCTTATAACGTCGGTTTTACTTCCTGTGGCAGATATTACAGTTATTAACCACTTCCTTAACTAACTTCTTTATTCCCAGGAAGGTGTATGCTTATTAAGCTTATATAAGAGTTTTAGCTTAGCCTATATATCCTTTAAGTTAAGATTTGTGGACCTGCTGGACGTACTCCTTCCGTTTATTTAAGTTATAAACGTACGGTTTCTCTTAATACCAGAGCCTTACTTTTAGTTCAGGTATGTTATTTATATCTTTTAACAGTTATTCCAGTTAATAACTAATTTTATTATAGTTTAAATACTTTAAGCACTCTTTATTATAATCTTACATATATTTTAAGGAGTCTCTTAAAGGGCACTTATACTTATAAGTTCCTTCTATTAGCCTTTTTATTTAAAAGTCTTACTGTTATTAATAAACGTTATACTTTATCTATAAGTTTATATAAATGTTAATAGTTTATTCCAGCGTCTAGTTATTTAACACTTATGGCGTGTGCTTTAATGTGCCGTTTTTAACTTTATTAAATATGGTAATGGGGATTAGGACTGGATTAGTATCTTTATAATCCTGTCTCTGGTTAAAAGTATTAATTTACTTATTATCTTTTCCTTTAACGTGATAAATTTAGAAGTGGAACAGGGCTATTAATTCTGCTTATTATACTTATTATAGGCTAAGCTCCTTTATTAGGAAGTACTAGAGGTTATTATAATCTAAAAAGACCTAAACTAGTTTTTCTATTCCACTTAAATATAGTATTTATTTAGTAAAACACTAAATAATTATTATTAATTCCTTATTATAAATTAGGTATTATAAAGTTAAGCTGTGGATCCCTTTTAATAAAAAGGTAACTAGGTGGCGTTTCCTATTATCTTAGGTTTAACTAAGCTCTTTACTAATTATAAATTCTAAGGAGTCTGTTTTGACTTAGAAGGGCTTTAAGAAATTAGGGAGTATTAGGACTGGTGCTGTAATAAAGGTATACTTAAGGTCCTTAAACACCTTTTACTATTTATTAATTTACTTAAACGGTTTACCTTCTCTTATAAGCTTATGTAATGGTTTTGTAATTTTTATAAAGTACTTAATAAAACAGTAGTAAAAGTTTATAAAGCTGATAAAGGCTTATAACTCTTTTTAATTCTTTAAAGTGGGCTAGTCCCTAACTACCTTTATCTTCTTTAGTTACATTTTAAGCTTTTTAAGGGTTACCTTAAACCTTAAATAATTCAGTTCCTAAACGTAAAAGTGGCTTCTTTCCAGGTTTACTGTTAGTTTCACTTTTTTAAAAGTTGTTAGAACCTGTCGTATATACTTTTAATGTTCTTTTAAAGTTTTAAAGTAAATTAAAACGTTATTTAAATATATAAAGATAAACTTATTAAAAAAGGGATAAAGAACATTATTAATAAGGCCTTAGAAAGTTATAAGGGCGTTTATTAATCTTATTAGTATAATACAGTATTAGTAATACTTATTATAAGTTTAAAAAGCTGTTTTATACTTATCCTCTTCCTTTACTTTAATGTAGTTAAACCTTATGGGGAAATTAAGGCTGGAGAATTAATTTACTTTAATAATCCGTTTTTACATTTTTATAATAAGTGGTAGTGGGTAATGATTCTTAATTATATCCTTGTTTAACGTTTAGTAGTTAATAACTATATGTAGCTTACCGTCTCCCTTTCTTAAGACGAATAGCACTGGGTACCCTGCCAGGGACTGGGACTTTATAATAAACCTGTTTTTTAGGTTTTTATTAACGTACTCCCTTAAGGCCTTAGCCTGTTAGGGGTTTAAATAGTAGGGCTGGAAGTTATAGAGTTTTACTCCTGGTTTTAATTTAATTTTATAGTCTTACAGTCTGTGGTTTGGTAATCACGGTATCTTTTTTTAAAACAGGGTAAACTTCCTGTATTCTATAGGTACTTTAGATAAATTAACCTTTTTACTTATCTATAGATTAGCTTTTAACTTCTTTCCACCTTTTAAATTATCATTTAGGTAATATAATAGACCTTTTAATCCTTTAACCGTTTTAATAAACTTAACTTAAACTGTACTTAGTTTTAAAGGTTTAGCTTACTTTTAAGTGCTTTATGTGACTTTAAAGCGGTTTAATGCCTTTTTAGCTTTCTTTAAACGGTGATTACAGTTAAGGGACTCGTTAAAGGTAAGGTGGCCACTCCTTTAATTAATTATAAGATTATACTTTTCCAGCCAGGGTAGACTTAGGATTATATTATAACCTGTAACTGGTGTAACGTTAAAGTCCACTTATTATTTATCCCCGTTTACTTTAATTAAGAGTGGCAAGTGGTAGGTGACTTTACTGTTATTATACTAATACAGGCCTCCTTCTTTATTTCGTATAAGAATAGCCTCTTTATACTTTTAGTTAAGGAGTTTCCTTTAATTAACTAATAAGGGGTATATTAAGTTAAAAACACTCCCGTTATTAATCACTACTTTTACCTTAAATAGCCTCCCTTTTCCGTTTATTATATTAATACTAATGGAATAATACTTATACTCCTTTAATATCTAAGTTATAATAATTATCTGTCCTTAAGGTTTTATTTAGCTTAACCTTTAAATACCTTTTCTTCTTCTTAGGGTTTTTACTAACTAGCGAACTATTAGTTTTCGGCCTTTTTAAAGGGCCTGTAACCTTTTCCTAACTTTTTCTGGAAAAACAGGCAGTTTTAATAAATTTAATAATTAACCTTTCTTAGGTTTTCACACCTTAAGGTCCAGTTAACTTTAAACGGTACGATATTCTTAAAATCTTTAATAAGTTAATAATATACTTTATAAGACTAGATTACAGTAATGTCTTTTTACTCTTAAATCTGTTAGTAATCTTCTCGTTTTTACCACTCTCTGGCTTTTCCGTTAAGATATAATAAGCACGTTATAACTGGGCAGTTATTAAATACCCCTCCTTACTAACATGTAGTAGGAGCCTAGTTAATTATTATAATTTTCCATTTATTACCAGATTCTCTCGTTAGGGAATAGGAGATTTAGTAATAAGCTAATTCTAACTTTACCCTTATAATAACATAATCCTGTCTTTATATGTTTAAGAAGTGGTTATAAAGAGCCTTAAGCCTATAATATTAGTTAAAAGTGTAATTGTTATACATGTAATTAATTTATAGTATATCTCTGTAATTAAGGTGGTTAATATTAACTACAGGTGCTGTAGTTACAAAGTACATAACAGGGGAAGTGGCACCTTGTTTTTTTTCTTCTTCTACTTACCTTTATATATATTATTTCTCCTAAACCTCTTTTTAAAACTCAGGTAATAGTAACCTAGCTTATTCCTTTATAAAGTGGCTTTTTTTAATAAGTCGGTATTTAAGTTAATTAGTGAAGTAAACTTTATTATAAAGTTATAACCTAATTTCCACTACTTTGTCTTTAAACGTTATAGTAAAACCTTTAACTTATAAATCCTTTACTTCGTTTATCAGCTTTTAATATTTCTCCTTTAGCTCCTAGACTTTTTATTAATATGCTTACTTTATACCTTCTTAAGGGACTTTTAAAGTACTGGTTTAAGGCACACTAGCTTTAATATAAGGTAGTTATTTAAACTGTCCTTCTTTTAAGGAGGTAAAGGTGCTGATCTACTTAATATACTTAAAGTGTTTAAAAGTTTTAAGGGGTACTGTTAAGAAGAACTTTCGTTTCTCTAGTTTAATTCTCTTAACCTATTCTCCTTCTCCTTTTAAGGCTTACTTTACTGTTTAAGTGGCTTAAAGGGCTAGTTCTTTAACTCCCTTTACCATTTTAGTAATTTTTAAGTTAAAGTCTGTCTTAGACTTCTTTAATTCCTAGGTTTACAGGGTAAGGTTTTTAAAGCTTATAATAACTAACTGGAACATCTCTTTTTAAAGTCGGTCTTTTATAACCTGCACCTTTAATAATTTTAAGTTTCCACTTTAAAGTTAGTTTTTAACAACCTACACCTTTATAGCTGACTTTTTTATAACACTTATAAGGACTGGGTATACCACGTCCTGGGGTTTTTCTTATTTTTCCTTATCTTTTAAGTTACACTTATTTATTTAAGTATAATCTTCTTTATTACCTACTATCTTAATATAAATATCTCTTAAGTTAAACCTGATATGCTTTCCTCCCTTTAGAACGGGTTTCTAACTAACTTACTTTAGTAACAGACATTACCGTACTATATATCCTTTCTTATTATAGTTAAAACACTAAACCTGTAATAAGTCCCTAGGCTGCTTTTATTACTGTTATTATTAAGGTTTATCACAGTTAAGTCGGTTCTGGCAGTTTACTATACTAATATTTATTAATTTAGGGTAGTAACCTGTTATAATTAACTAATTCCCCTTTTTTAACTTATTTAACTAATAAGGGGTCTGTTCCTTCTAGTAATTCTTCTAATAATAATGATTATAATACCGGTTATTAGCCTTAATGGCCATCTTGATTAACTCCTAAAGACGGTCTGGTTAATCCTTTTAATAAAGGTCTTTAATGACATGCTCCTTTAAACCGCTTTAAAATAGTATTATTAGGGCCTTTTAACTAAGCTTAATCTTTACTGCTTTTAATTTAAAACGTGTAGAGAACTTAAAGATTAAGGATGTCTGCCTTAAGGTTATAAGGTGTTATTTAGCCCGCCTAAAGGTGTTTAGTTCTTTAAATTTAGTCTAAAGTTAGTTAATAAACATGTTAAAGTTATTAAAAAGAGTTTAAATCTTAGGGGCTTCCTTTCGTGCTCTGTTTATAAAGAGGTTATTAATTATCTTTATATAAGGTTTATATTAGTAAGCGGTTACTTTATCCAGTAAGGCTCTGGCGAACCTAACCTTTCCTTCTTCTTTAAAGAACTGTTTATTATAATAGGTGACATAGCTTTAGAGTTAGGCTATTTAGGACTCTAACTGTGTAAAGTCTCCCTTAAAGCGCGATAGTAGGGGGAGCTTTACTTATTTTTTCTATAAGCCTTTAAGGTTATTATTTTCTAGCTTAATAACGTTAAGTTAAGCCTAGAGTTTTTCAATAAGACTGATATGGCTTTTAATATCTCTGGGGAAGGCTTTATTAAGTTCCTTAACCAGTCCCTACTAGTTAAGGTTTAAGTCTTTAAGGCGTACAGCTAACTTATTAATAATAGGGAGTTAAGGCTAAGCTTACACCTTTTTAACCTCCTTTCCTTTTCTGGAAGTTAATATGTTAATAGGAAAAAGGTGGTATTTAGGAGTTTAATAAATAACGTTTAAAACTGTAACGTTAATATTATATTATAACCTGTACCTGATATAAGCCTTAAAAGGACTAATGTGAGTTAAGACAAAACGTATAGCAGGATACTAACAGGTAAGGGGTGTTCTGAAGACAGTTTATTAAGCTAGCACTTTTAGACAAGGGTTTAATGTTACTATAAGTTACTGTTATTATAATGTATAAAGGTAAGTCTAAATAGTAAGACATAAATAAATAATTAAATATTAGTGTAAGGAACCAGAGTCCCTTACGGTGGTTATGGGTATAATTATAGCTATCTATACTAATTAATTAGGAGGTATTTCGTACCTTACTTATAGTGTCGTAAATGCTCGTTACATAAGCACTTTACACTACGTAAACGTTCTGCTTATAAAGTCTCTCCTGCTCACGATGCGAGCACTTAGCATGCTGCAAGCAGCGCCTCATTAGTCGTAGGGGCTTTGGGTCTTTACACCCCTGGCCCAGTGCGCCTGGACAGTATGCACTGTCCTCCTGCACTGTCCCTTTGCGGGGGATTCGTCGGGCCGCCCCGGCCCAAGTGACGGCCTGCAGGGTCGTCACAGCACTCCCTACTTAGAGGTCTCACTGATACTCAGTAGGTAAGCACCCTTGCCAAGACTGAGCAACTGCTGGTTAGTCGTAGGGGCTTCGGGTCTTTACACCCCTGGCCCAGTGCGTAGTACCGTGCGTACTGTCTTCCTGCACTGTTCCTTCTGCGGGGGATCTGTCAGGCCGCTCTGGCTTAAGTGACGGCCTGCAGGGTTGTTACAGGGGCACCTAAAAAGGTGGCTGGCAGGGCAGCTAGCAGTTAATAGAGGAAGGAAAAGGTTAAATAATTAAACTAAGGCCTTAAGTGTGACAACCCTGCAGGCTGTCACTTAGGCCAGGGCGGCCCGACGAATCCCCCGTAAAAGGAACAGTGCGGGAAGACAGTGCACACCGTCCAGGCGCACTAGGCCAGGGGTGCAAAGACCCAAAGCCCCTACAACTAATAAGGTGCTGCTCGCGGCATGCTAAGTACTCGTATCGCGAGCAGGAGAAACCTTATAAGCAAAACGTTTACGTAATGTAAAGTGCTTACATAACAAGTACTTACGGTATTATAAGTAAAGTATAAAGTACCTTCTAGTTAGTTAATATAAATAAGTTATAGTTATACTTATAACTACTGTAAGGGACTTTAGTTCCTCACACTAGTATTTAATTATTCATTTATATCCTACTATTTAAACTTACCTCTGTGTATTATAATAACAGCGACTTACAGTAATATTAAACCCCCTGTTTAAAAGTGCTAGCTTAATAAGCCGTCTTCGGAACACCCCTTACCTGTTAATATCCTATTATACGTTCTATTTTAACTTACGCTAGTCCTTTTAAGGCCTGTATTAGGTGTAGGTTATAATATAATATTAGTGTCTTAGTTCTGAACGCTGTTTATTAAATTCCTAAATATTACTTCTCTTCTACTAATATATTAACCTCTGGAAAAGGTAAGGAGATTAAAGAGGTATAAGCCTAACCTTAGCTCCCTATTATTAATAAATTAGCTATACGCTTTAAAGACTTAAACTTTAACTAATAAGGACTGGTTAAGGAACTTAATAAAGTTTTCTCCAGAGATATTAAAAGCCGTATCGGTCTTATTAAAAAACTTTAAGCTTAATTTAACGTTATTAAGCTGGAGAATAATAACCTTAAGGGCTTATAAAAGAAATAAGTAAAACTCCCCTTATTATTACACTTTAAGGGAGACTTTACGTAGCTGGAGTTGTAGATAGCTTAGCTTTAGAGCTATATCACTTATTATAATAAGCAGTTCTTTAAGGAAGAAGGAAAGGTCAGGTTTGTTAAAACCTTACTAGATAAAGTAACCGCTTATTAATATAAACCTTATATAAAGATAATTAATAACCTCTTTATAAACAAAGTGCGTAAGGAGACCCTTAAGACTTAAACCCTCTTTAATAACTTTAATATGTTTATTAACTAATTCCAGACTAAGTTTAAAAAACTAAACACCTTAAGGCAAGTTAAGTAACGCCTTATAACCTTAAAGTAGATATCTTTAATCTTTAAGTTCTCTATACGCTTTAAACTGGAAGTAATAAAGATTAAGCTTAGTTAAAAGGCCCTAGTAATGCTGTTTTAAAGTGGTTTAAAAGAGCACGTTACTGGAGATCTTTACTGGGAAGACTACTTAAATTACCTTTAGGAATTAGTTAAAATAGTTATTAAGGCTAATAACTAGTATTATAATTACTATTATTAAAAGAACTATTAGAAGGAACGTACCCTTTACCAGTTAAGTAAACTAAAGAAGGGAATTAATTAACTGTAACAGGTTATTACCCTAGGCTAATGGATATTAATATAGTAAACCGTTAGAATTAACCTAACTGTAATAAGCCTTAATAATAGCAGTAGTAGAAGCAGTTTAAGGACCTGTCTTAAATTTAGTGCTTTAACTGTAATAAGAAAGGATATATAGTATAGTAATACCTGTTATTAAAATAAGTTAGTTAAAAGCCTGTTCTAGAAGGAGGAAAGCACGTTAAGTTTAACTTAAGAGATATCTATATTAAGATAATAGGAAACAAAAAGGATTACACCTAGATAGATAAGTGTAACTTAAGAGATAAGGAAGAAGAGGAAAAACCCTAAGACGTAGTATACTTAATCCTTAAGGGTGTCTTAAAAGAGTTAATTATAAAGGTGCAGGTTATAACAGACCGACTTTAAAATAGAAACTTAAAATTACTAAAGGTGCAGGTTATAAAAGACTAACTTTAAAAAGAGATGTTCCAGTTAGCTATTATAAGCCTTAAAAACCTTACCCTGTAAGCCTAGGAATTAAGGAAGTTTAAGAAGGACCCTGACTTAAAAATCACTAAGATGGTAAAGGGAGTTAAAGAACTAGCCCTCTAAGCTACCTAAACGGTAAAATAAGCCTTAAAAGGTAAAAAAGAATAAACTAAGAGAATTAAACTAAAGAAACAGAAATTCTTCTTAATAATACCTCTTAAAACTCTTAAACAATTTAAGCACACTAAGTAGATTAACACCCTTACCTCCCTAAAAGAAGGACAACTTAAATAACTACCTCACATTAAGGGTGGTGTGCCTTAGACTAATACCTTAAGGGTCTCCTAAGAAGGTATAAAGTAAGTATATTAATAAAGAGTTTAGGAGAAGAAGAAGAAATATTAAGAGTTAATAAACGAAGTAAAGGACCTGTAAGTTAAAAGCCTTACTGTAACGTTTAAAAACAAAATGGTAAAAATTAAGTTATAACTCTGTAACAGAGTTCACTTCACTAATTAACTTAAATACTAACTTATTAAAAAAGGCTACTTTATAAAAGAATAAGCTAGGTTATTACTACCTAAGTTTTAAGAAAAGGTTTAGGAGAAATAATAAACCTAAAGGCAGGTAGAAGAAGAGAAGAAATAAGGCGCCACCTCTCCTGTTCCATACTCTATAACTGTAACCCTTACAGTTAACGTTAACTATCTTAATTATAAGGATATATTATAGATTAATTACGTGTATAATAACTATACTTTTAATTAGCATTATAAACTTAAGGCCCTTTATAACCACTTCCCTAATGTATAAAAACAAGACTACACTATCGTAAAGGTAAAGTTAAAACTAACCTACTACTAAGTCTCCTACTCCCTAATAAGAGAATCTAATAATAAGTGGAAGGTTACCGTAATTAACTAGGCCCCTATTACATACTAGTAAGGAGGGGTATTTAATAACTGCCCAGTTATAACATGCTCGCTACACCTTAACGGAAAAGCTAGAGAATAATAAAAGCGAGAAGACTACTAGTGGATCTAAAAGCAGAAAGACATTACTGTAATCTAATCTTACAAAGTGTATTATTAACTTATTAAAGACCTTAAAAACATTACACTATTTAAAGTTAACTAGACATTAAAGCGTAAAAACTTAAAAAAGGTTAACCGCCAGGTTTATTAAAGCTACTTATTTTTCTAAAGGGAATTAGGAAAAGGCTATAAGCCCTTTAAAAGGGCCGGAAACTAATAGTTCGCTAGTTAGTAAAAACCTTAAAAAGAAAGAGAGGTATTTAAAGGTTAGGTTAAATAAGACTTTAAAGATAAATAGTTATTATAACTTAAATGTTAAAAAAGTATAAGTATTATTCTGTTAATATTAACTTAATAAATAGAAAAGGGAGGCCGTTTAAGGTAAGAGTAGTAATTAATAATAGGAGTGCTTCTAACTTAATACACCCTTTATTAGTTAACTAAAGGAAACTCCCTAACGAAGAGTATAAAGAAGTTATTCCCATTTGAAATAAAGAAAAAGGCTTATATTAATATAATAACAGTAAAGTCACTTACTACTTACCACTCTTAATTAAAGTAGATAGGGATAAATAATAAGTAGACTTTAACGTTACATTAATTATAAGATATAACATAATCCTAAGTCTACCTTAGCTGGAAAAGTACAACCCTGTAATTAACTAAAAGAGTAACTACCTTACTTTTAATAAATCCCCTAATTATAATTACTATTTAAAGAAAGCTAAGAAGGTATTAAACCACTTTAAAGTTACATAAAGCATTTAAACGCATATTAAACCCTTAAAATTAAATACAGTTTAAATTAGGTTTATTAAAATGGTTAAAAGATTAAAAGGTTTATTATATTACTTAAATAATAATTTAAAAGGTGGAAAGAAGTTAAAAGCTGATTTACAGATAAGTGAAAAAGTTAATTTGTTTAAAATACCTGTAAAATATAGGAAGTTCACCCCGTTTTAAAAAAAGATATTATAATTATTAAACTATAAATTATAAGATTATAAAATTAAGTTAAAACCGGAAGTAAAGCTTTATAACTTCTAACCTTACTACCTAAACCCCTAACAGGCCGAGGCCTTAAGGGAGTACGTTAAGGAAAACCTAAAGAACAGGTTTATTATAAAGTCCCAGTCCTTAATAAGGTATTTAATATTATTTATCTTAAGAAAGGGAGACAGTAAATTACATATAGTTATTAATTATTAAATGTTAAATAAGGATATAATTAAAAATCACTACTTACTATTACTTATTACGGAAATGTAAAAACAGATTATTAAGGTAAACTGGTTCTTTAACCTCGATTTCCCTATAAGATTTAACTACGTTAAAGTGAAGGAAAAGGACGAATATAAGACGGCCTTTCAGACTTATAACGGGTATTACTAATATTATATTATATTAATAAGATTAATAAACGCCCTTATAACTTTCTAAGGCCTTATTAACAATGTTCTCTGCCCCTTCCTTAATAAGTTTATCTTTATATATTTAAATAACATTTTAATCTATTTTAAAACTTTAAAGGAATATTAAAAATATATATAATAGGTTTTAATAGCTTTTAAAAAAGCGAAGCTAATAATGAACTTAGAAAAAAGCCATTTCCACGTTTAAGAACTAAACTATTTAGGGTTTAAAGTAACCTTTAAAAAGCTTAAAATGTAAGTGGAGAAGATAAAGGTAATTAGGGACTAGCTTACTTTAAGGAACTAAAAAGAGCTGTAAACCTTTATTAACTTCGTAAACTTTTACCGATACTTTATTAAATACTTTATAAAGATTATAAAATTATTATATAAGCTTATAGGAGAAAGTAAACTGTTTAAGTGGACTGATAGATAATAAAAGGCGTTTAAGGACCTTAAATACACCTTTATTACAATACTAATCCTAACCCTCTTTAATTTCTTAAAGCCTTTCTAAGTTAAAATAAACTCCTTAAAATTCGCAATTAGTAAAGAACTCAGTTAAATCCAGGACGACGGAAAACGCTACCTAATTACCTTCTTATTAAAAGAAATCCACAGCCTAACCCTACGATATTTAATCTATAATAAAGAACTAATAGCGATTATTCAGTGCTTTACTAAGTAGGTATTATATTTAAACGGTATAGAAGAACTGGTCCAGGTCTTTTCAGACTATAATAACTTCCAGTACTTCTTAATAAAGGAATTTAATCTACAGTAAGCATAGTAGGTAAAGTTAATAACCTTATTCCACTTCCAGATTCATTACATTAAAGGAAAAGATAATAGGTAAGTTAATACTCTTAGTTAAAGATAAGACTATAAAGATGCTAACCTAATCCTAATCCCCGTTATTATATTTAACGAAATAAAAAACAGTATATTAAAATATACACTATAAGTGTCAGATAACTAAACGTTAAAATAAATTATTAATATCTGTATAAACTTATAAATAAAGTATAATATCTATTAGTAATAATAAGACTTTTAAGTTAAAAGGATAGTAAAAGGGACCTGTAAGTATAAATACCCCTTAAGAGACTTTTTAAGGCATATAAAAGATTGTAAAAAGGAGTATTAAAAGCACCTAAACTATAATAAAACTAGTTATCAGCCGGAACAGCTGCCAAAAGGTGTAAACGGCACGCTTAAACTAGAAGTAAGGCTTTAATATTAAAAGAAACTATATATTTATAACCTAAATAAATAGAAGGAGTACGTCCAGCAGGTCTATAAATCTTAACTTAAAGGATATATAAGCCGGGTTAAGACTCTTACATAGGCCTAATAAACGTATACCTTCTTAGGAATAAAGAAGCTAGTTAAGAAAGTGGTTAATAACTGTAACATCTGCTACTAGAAGTAAAATCAACGTTATAAGCCTTATAGGCTCTTTAAACTACTTCTTATATTACAGGCAGTATAAAGTTTAATCTTACTTAACTTCGTTACTGGGATTCTAAAGTTTAAAAACCCTGCTATAAGAGTTACCTATAACCAGATCCTTATAGTAGTTAATAAATTAATAAAGTGGGCTTATTTTCTACTAACTTTAAAGGATATAATAGTAAAGTAACTTACTTATATCTTTAAAAAAAAGGTAGTTTCACAACACCTTTAATTAAATAATATCATTACAGATTAAAATAAGCTAATTATGTTAAAGTTTTAATAAGGACTAATGTAAAGAATAGGTGTAAAGAGTAAACTTTTAATAACTTTCTACTTATAAACAGATAATTAAATAAAGTAAGTTAATTAAATACTTATAATGTATCTTTAAACTTATATTAACTTTAAATAAGATAATTAGCTTAAGTTATTACTAACAGTACAGGTAACTTATAATATAACACCAGTTAAGTTAATAAATTTATTACTATTCTTCACCAATTACGGTAAAGAGCCTAAGCTCCGTTAAGGCCTATTTACTAACACCCCCTAAGCTACAGTTTACGTAAACCAGATATAAGAACTATATAACTACCTATAAGCTAAACTTAAGTTTACACATAAATAAATAAAGAAGTTTACTAATAAATATTAAACTAAATAACTAATATTTAAGAAAGGACTTTACTATAATAGTAAACGAGTTAAGGGACTGACTTTTTAAGAGGGGGATTATATTTACCTTTTTTTATAAAACCTATATTTGAAATAACTTAATAAGAAGCTTAACTTTAAAAGGTACAGACTGTTCCGGATTAAGAAAAAGGTTACTACCTTTAACTACAAACTAAACCTACCTGTTAATATAAAGGTGTAGATTAAGGTTTTTTATATCTTACTTTTAAAACCTACCTTAAAAAGAGTTCCTTTAGAAAAGAAGATTAAGATCGACGCTAATAAGGATAAGTATAACGTTAAGGAAGTTATAAATTTACAGGAGGGAAAGAACACGTTTAAATATCTTATTAAATGGCTAAATTACAGCCCTAAAAGTAACTTATAAAAGCTAGTTAAAAATCTCAGGTGCCTAGACCTGATTACAGAGTTTTACTAAAAGAATCTAGACTGATTAAAGTTAATGATAAGAATTAGAAAAAGATAAGATCTAACATCTAAATTACTATACTAAAGAGTAAGATTACTATAGGACTTAAAGCTTAAAAAGCGGTAGGAAACTCTTTAATAGATATAGAAAGACATTTATTAAAGCCCTTAATTAGGGTTAAAAAGACTTTAGACTTAATAAGGAGGCTAGGCCTTTAAAGCTCCTAATAAGCTTTACATGAAAATAAGTACTATTAAAGAAAGAAGTTAGTAGAAGAAAAAACAAGAACGACGGAAGACCCTTATAAGACTTATACTTATAGGCCCCTGTTAAAGGAAGTTATAAACCTAGTTATAAAGTAACTACCTGCTGCAGAGACCTTATTAAAAAGTTCCCCTAGTTAAAAGACTTTACATCTTTAAAAGGGGTGTCTAGTTTAGCCTCCTCACTCTCTTAAAACTTTAATAACTCCGCTTCGTAACTAAACGCTTTCGTAACCCGGTCCTTAAGATAAGACTGCTGCTTATAAAGGTGCGTTAAACGCGCTAATACCTTTTAAAGCTTAGTAATGGCCTTATAAAGCTGCTAGGTAGTAGATTTAACTTATAAGTTAAGGTCCTGCTTTTTAATAAAAAGGGCCTTTAACTTCACTTTACTAATATTAAAAGCGTCACATTAGGAAAGCTAATGCCTTTTTAAACAGTAGTTATAATTATTAGACCAGTTTAAAACCTGGCAGATAAATGGAAGATTAGCAGACTTATAAAAAGAATAAGGGGACATTTTACCATTAAACACGTGTATATAAGCTGCTAGGTTTAAATAGTGATTAGTACTTTTACCTTATTCCTGTTTTAAAACCTAGGAGCTGGATACTTATTATATAGTGAAGTGGTAAAAGGAGAAGCTTACCTTTTAAGTTCCTTATAAGAAAAGAACATTAAAGAGGGGGAATTATATGATAACCTTATAGGCTGTTACTTAAGCTGGGGCGGCCTGATAAATCCCCTGTAAAAGGAACAGTGCAGGAAGACAGTGCATACCGTCTAGGCGTACTAGGCTAGGGGTGTAAGGATTTAAAGCCCTTATAACTAATAAGGTGCTGCTCACGGCATGTTAAGTGCTTATATTATAAGCAGGAGAAACCTTATAAGTAAAACGCTTACGCAGTGTAAAGTGCTTATATAATAAGCATTTACAGCATTATAAGCAAGGTATAAAGTACCTCCTAATTAATTAGTATAAATAAGTTATAATTATGCCTATAACTACTGTAAGGGACTCTAGTTCCTCACACTAGTATTCAATTATTCATTTATATCCTACTGTTTAGACTTACCTCTGTGTATTATAGTGACAGTAACCTATAGTGACATTAAACCCCCTGTCTAGGAGTGCTAACTTAATAAGCCGTCTTCAAAACGCCCCTTACCTGTTAGCGTCCTGCTATACGTTCTGTCTTAACCCGCACCAGTCCTCTTAAGGCCTGTGTTAGGTGCAGGTTGTAATATTAAGTGGCTGTATTTTAATGTAGAATTCGCTGTTTAAGATGGTGAAAAGTAGGTAAGTTAAGGCTGAAAATCAAAGTGGGGTGGCGATCTAAAAGTGGCGTGTGGGCTACAGTAAGGGTGCCTTGTAATGGCTGCAGTGTTAAGAAAGCAGTAAGAAAATACTTTTAATCGGCACTTCCGTATAAAGCTGCTGTAAAGAAGCTCCTTAATACAAACCGCGACTTAATTACCAAGCTCCACGGCGTAGGAGAATATTCGCTCTACATCGACGGCATTAGCAAAGCAGCTAACATCAGTTGTATTTTCAACTACACTGGATTATTAAAGGGGCGAAGAGGGTATATAAGCTCCCCAGGATTATGCTTGTAGTAGGAAACAATACAGATAAAGCGGCTAATAATGGCGATAAGATCCGCTAGCCGCATATCAGGTTCTTTATCCAAAGTATCTCCTACAAGCTTACTGACATCGATATAAAGCAGCTTGGCGCGGAAGTATCAGGGCTTAAGGCCAATATACAAGCTAAGCTAGAGTTAAAGGACGCTAGACGAGCTCAGCTGGAGTTAGAGGAGGCCAGGCGTCTCAGGGAGCATAATTATTACAGCGATAAAGATTATTAGTTTAAGATCCAGCGCCTAGGGAATTCCCTCTAACGCTTATAATAAATGGAGAAGAGAAATGTCTATTTACACCATACCTTTAATCTATTTTCACTGTAGTCACAGCCCTACGCCATAGGGAGCTTGTAAAAGAGCTTAAGGTCTTTACTAAAGGCCTTCGATATATAATTAAAGGCCTTAATATTATCTTAATACGCCTTAACGACATTTACAAAGCCTTTAAGTATATGATAAAGGGCCCTAAGTCTGCAATCTAACAGCCTTAACAAGGTAGTAGCGGCCTAAGAGTAGTAGGTAATACAGTGCAAATAGATAAAAGCCATAGTGCAAATAGACGTTCATATACTTCTATCGGATCTAGTGGAAAGGGGATTAACCGGCAGTAACTTGGAGAATCCCAGATCAGTGCAAAACATAGCAGGAGCTAGGCGGTAAAGAGGAGGGCCACTGGCCTTAATAGACCTGTGCCAAGTAGGTTAAATTCACGACTTTCGTTTTTGTGCTTTTCTTATCCATCTCCACATTTACAACTTAGACCTCAACTTTCTTCTTCCTTCAATCGCCTGCGACACCTCCAAAAACCCCAACTAGTTCTTTCCTTCAGATATGGGCGACATTACAGATTTGACAACTGCCAGATTCTCTACCCTTCCGGTTTACTAATATTAGAGAAGAAGCTTATCTAAACGTTTCAAGTTAGTTAAAGTAACCCTAAAGCGGTCGGGTGTGACTTACTATACTCCTTGAGTTTTCCCTTTATTTGCTCTAACATCTCTAGCTGGTCCGAATGGGAACCGTTTTCACTAGCAGCGAGTTCTTTGAAGCAAGCGTGAAAGTCTCGACCCTCTGCTATGTCCTCGGCAACTATTTCTTTCAGCTCCTTCTCTAGATACAGAATGTTAGCCTGGAGCTTTAGTAAAGAAAGCATGTTTAAGGTCTTGAAACGTCGAAAGATGGCAATGTCACTGTCAGTACTTATTAACCGCGTAAGTGCAGGATACCCGCCGCTAAATATCGGTATGGAGGCCAAGGTGGATATTCCAAGCCCCTGTATCATTATTGGAAACAATAGGGCAGTGGCTTTTGAAGATAATGTCCCGCTATTTGGTTATCCTCCAGAGAGTTTAATTCATTACTGAACTTGAAAATGTCGAAAGGTCTCGGAGTTAGCTTAAAGACATTGGTGTGCTAAGATAAGGCTCTACCAGGCTGTAGGAGAGGAGGCTTTAACGTAAGACGAATCAGGTAAGACCGTTTGTAAGGTATACCCGGATTTTCCCTTACTGAAATCTTTCTATGTAAGTATTACGACCTGCACCCGACACAGGCCTCGAGAGGACTAGCGCAGGTTAAGACAGAACGTATAGCAGGACGCTAACAGGTAAGGGGCGTTCCGAAGACGGCTTATTAAGCTAACACTCCTAGACAGGGGTTTAATATCACTGTAAGTCGTTGTCACTATAATACACAGAGGTGAGTCTGAACAGTAAGATATATATAAATAATTAAATACTAACGTAAGGAACCAGAGTCCCTTATAGTAATTATAGGCACAACCATAGCTATCTATACTAACTAGCTAAGAGGTACTTCGTACCTTACTTAATCGGTTGTGTTTAGTAGTGTATTACGCAGTTACAGCTAAGCAGTTAACTAAGTAGTGCTTAGTATTATCAGTCTTTATAGACCACTAAACACTTTCTTACTAGTTATAGGGGCTTTGGGTCTTTACACCCTTAGCTTAGTGCGTTTAGATAGTATGTACTGTCTTCCTGTACTGTTCTTTCTGCGGGGGATTTGTTAGGCTGCCTTAGCTTAAGTATCAGCCTGTAAAGTCGTTACACAATTCCCCCTCTTTAACATTCTTTTCTTATAAAGAACTGTTAGGTTGGTTTTCCTCTTTCCTTACCTTCGTTATATCTTCTAACTGTATTAAGAAGCGTAAGAAACAGAGAAAATAGGAAAAGGCTCTTTACGATTATCGTATTTGTCTTACAGAATCCCTTAACGCTTTTAAGTCGCAGATATCTCCTTACATTTATTATTAAATTAAATCCTTACTGTGTTAAATCGTAACGTAATCTAATAGCTACAGTAAATACTAGTCTGTTAGTATACTTTCTTCGTGTAACGTGTTTAGTCACTTTAACAAGTTTATTAAGGGTTTAATAAATAAGAAAAAGGAGCTGGACACCTTATACGATTAGGTAATAATTAAGTACTGTAACTCCTTTACAAAACTATAGTGTGTTAAGACTTAACGGTACGTTATTAAAGTAAAGGCGATAAAGGTGTTTTCTTGTAAGGTTAAAGTCTTAACCTTTTAAGAGTAAGTGGAAATAGTAGATCTGGTTTATGCTAAGTTAGTCTTTTAGGACTGGGACTTTTTCCTTACTGGTTTTCCTTCCGAAGGGTTACTTTAGCCCGTAACGTCTTTTTAACTTAGTCTATAGTTTCCTTTTCTTTAATAAACGAAACGATTTTTTAGTGTAATAGTAATGCGCTTACCTTCTTTAATAAGAGGTTATAGGTTTAAGTCCTATAAAGGTCTTCCTTTACAGGTCTAGAACCTAGCTTAGCTTTCCCGCTTAGTCTAGTTCTAAGCCTTTAGCAGCTTCTTTTTTATATTTATTTTATTTACTAACTTCTTTTCTTAATAGCGTTTATTCTTATAAACACACTTTTCTACCGCGTATTACTATATAACTGGTTTAGGAGACCTTAGAGTATACTAAATCGCTTTTTACCCTTTAACTCTTTCTTTAAACCTGCAGCGAAATGTAAGTCCTTTAGTTATAAGGGGTAAGTTATCCTGTAAGTTACTAACTTACGATATCTTAGTTCTCTATACTATTATATATGCGATTTATGTGGGGTTTACTAAGAGCTTTAAAAGCTTAGCCTCCTTATTAAGTCTAAGGTCTTTATAACTTATAGCTAAGGGTTTCTAATAAATGTCCTTTTATACTTACTAAGGGGTTTTTTACTGCTTTCTGGGTTTTAAGTCTTATAGTAGTCTTACTCTTTAATATAGTAGTTTAAATATTAGATCTTATCTTATTCTTAGTTCTTATTGTTAGTTTTAATTAGTTTAGATTTTTTTGGTAAAACTCTGCAATTTGGTTTAAGTACTTAAGATTTTTAACTAGTTTTTACGAATTGCTTTTAGGGCTGTAATCTAACCACTTAACAAGATACTTAAACGTATTCTTTCCCTTTTGTAAATTTATAACTTCCTTAATATTATATTTGTCTTTATTAACGTTAATCTTAATCTTCTTTTTTAAGGGAATTTCCTTTAAGGTAGGTTTTAAAAGTAAGATATAGAAAACTTTAATCTGCACTTTTATACTAGTAAGTAAGTCTAGTTTATAATTAAAGGTAGTGACTTTTTTCTTAACTTAAAACGGTCCGTACCTTTTAAAGTTAAGCTTCTTATTAAGTTGTTTTAAATGTAAATTTCGCGAAAAAAAGTAAACGTAATTCCCTTCCTAAAAAGTCAATCCCTTAACTCATTCACTATCGTAATAAAGTCCTTTCTTAAGTATTAGTTACTTAGTTCAATATTTATTAGTAAACTTCTTCATTCGTTTACGTGTAAACTTAAGTTCGGCTTACAAGTAGTTATACAGCTCTTATATTTAGTTTATATAGATTACAGCTTAAGGGGTATTAGTAAGTAGGCTTTAATAGAGCTTAAGCTCCTTACTGTAGTTAGTGAAGAATAATAATATATTTATCGACTTAATTAACGTTATATTATAAATTATCTGTACTGTTAGTAATAGCTTAAGCTAATTATTTTATTTAAAGTTAACGTAAGCTTAAAGATACGTTATAAGTATTTAATTAACTTACTCTATTTAGTTATTTATCTATAGGTAGAAAGCTATTAAAAGCTTACTTTTTACACTTATTTTTTACATTAACCTTTACTAAAACTTTGACACGATTAGCTTATCTTAATCTGTAACGATATTATTTAGTTAAAGGTGTTATAAAATTACCTCTTTCTTAAAGATATAAGTAAGTTACTTTACAGTTATATCTTTTAAGGTTAGTAGAAAGTAAGCTTATTTTATTAATCTGTTAATTACTATAAAGATTTAGTTATAAGTAACTCCTGTAGTAAGGTCCTTAAACTTAGGAATCCTAATAACGAAGTTAAGTAAGATAGAGCTTTATAAAGCCTGTAGTATAAGGAGTGGTTTAAGAAGTCTATAAGGCTTATAACGTTAGTTTTACTTTTAGTAGTAAATATTATAATTATTAATTACTTCTTTAATTAGCTTCTTTATTCTTAGGAAAGCGTACGCTTATTAGGCCTGCGTGAGAGTTTTAGCTTAGCTTATATATCCTTTAAGTTAAGATTTATAAACCTGTTAGATATACTCCTTTCGTTTATCTAAGTTATAAACGTATAATTTCTCTTAATATTAAAGCTTTACTTTTAATTTAAACGTACTATCTACACCTTTTAGTAACTGCTTTAGCTGATAATTAGTTTCATTATAGTTTAAATATATTAAACACTCTTTTATACAGTCTTATATGTACTTTAAGAAGTCCTTTAAAAGGTACTTATACTTATAAGTACTTTCCATTAACCTTCTTACTTAAAAGTCTTATTATTACTAATAGATATTATACTTTATTTATAAGTTTATATAAATGTTAATAGTTTGTTTTAGTGTCTAGTTATCTAATATTTATAACGTATATTCTAATATGCTGTTCTTAGCTTCGTTAAATATAGTAATAGGGATTAAGATTAAATTAGTATCTTTATAATCTTATTTTTAATTAAAAGTATCAGCTTACTTATTATCTTTTCCTTTAACATAATGGATCTAGAAGTGGAACGGGGCTATTAACTCTACTTATTATACTTACTGTAAATTAAGTTCCTTCATTAAGAAGTATTAAAGGTTATTATAGTTTAAAAAAACTTAAACCAGTTCCTTTATGCTGTTTAAATATAGTACTTACTTAACGAAATACTAAATAACTGCTATTAGTTTCTTATTATAAATTAAGTATTGTAAAGCTAAGCTATAGATCTTTTTCGATAAGAAGGTAATTAAGTAACGTTGCTTATCGTCCTGGATTTAACTAAGTTCTTTACCGATTGCGAACTTTAAGGAGTCCGTTTCGACTTAAAAGAGCTTTAAGAAATTAGGGAGAGTTAAGATTAGTGCTGTAATAAAAGCATATTATGACAACCCTGCAGGCCGTCACTTGGGCCGGGGCGGCCCGACGAATCCCCCGCAGAAGGAACAGTGCAGGAAGGCAGTACGCACGGTACTATACACTAGGCCAGGGGTGTAAAGACCCAAAGCCCCTATAACTAATCGTTAAGTGATCACTCTAATCTCGCTAAAAGCACGGTGATCACAGTGATTAAAGGCATTCTGATCACTATAATCACTCCTCGTGTTAAGTGAGCACAGTGATTAAGGTATAAAGTACCTCTTAGCTAGTTAGTATAGATAGTTATAGTTATACTTATAACTATTATAAGGGACTCTGGTTCCTTACACTAATATTTAATTATTTATTTATATCTTATTATTTAAACTTACCTTTATATATTATAGTGACAGTAACCTATAGTGACATTAAACCCCTATCTAAGAGTGCTAGCTTAATAAGCCGTCTTCAGAACACCCTTTACCTATTAGCGTCTTATTATACATTTTATCTTAACCTATACTAATCCTCTTAAGGCTTATATTAAGTGTAAGTTGTAATATAATATTAGCGTCCTAGTTTTAAACACTGTTTATTAAATTCCTAAACACTACCTCTCTCCTATTAATATATTAACTTCTAGAAAAGGTAAGGAGATTAAGGAAATATAAGCTTAACCTTAACTCCCTATTATTAATAAATTAACTACACGCTTTAAAGACTTAAACTTTAATTAATAAGGACTGGTTAAGGAACTTAATAAAGCTTTTCCTAGAGATATTAAAAGCTGTATTAATCTTATTAAAAAACTCTAAGTACAACTTAACGTAGTTAAGCTAGAGAATAACGACCTTAGGGGCTTATAGAAGAAATGAGTAAAGCTCCCTCTACCCTTACGTTTTAAAGGAGATTTTACGTAGCTGGAGTCCTAAATAGCCTAGCTCTAGAGTTATATTACCTATTATAATAAGCAGTTCTTTAAAGAAGAAGGAAAGGTTAAGTTTATTAAAGCTTTATTAGATAAAGTAACCACTTACTGGTATAAACCCCACGTAAAGATAATTAATAACCTTTTTATAAACAGAGTATAAAAGGAAGCCCTTAAGATTTAGGCTTTTTTCAATAACTTTAATGTTTTTATTAATTAACTTTAGATTAAGTTTAAAGAATTAGATGCCCTTAAGTGGGCTGAATAACGCTTTATAACCTTAAGATAAACGTCCTTAATCTTTAAGTTCTCCACACGCTTTAAACTGGAAGTAGTAAAAACTAAGCTTAACTAAGAGGCTTTAGTAATACTATTTTAAAGTGGTTTAAAGGAATATATTACTAGAGATCTTTATTAAGAAGACCGACTAGACTGCCTTTAAGAGTTAGTTAAAATGGCCATTAAGGCCGATAATTAGTATTATAATTATTATTATTAAAAGAACTTTTAGAAAGAGCAAACCCCTTACCAGCTAAATAAGCTTAGAAAGGGAAACCAGTTAACTGTAACAGGTTACCATCCCGGGTTAATGGATATTAGTATAGTGAACTGCCAGAATTAGCTTAACCGCGATAAGCCTTAACGATAACAGTAGTAAAAGTAGCCTAAGGACCTGTTACAGGTCTAGTGCTTTAACTGCGATAAAAAAGGCTATATAGCACAGTAATACCTGTTATTAAAGTAAGTTAATTAAAAACCCGTTTTAGAAGGAGGAAAGTATATTAGGTTTAACTTAGGAGATATTTATATTAAGATGGTAGGTAATAAAGAAGACTACACCTGGATAGATAAGTGTAACTTAGGAGATAAAGAAAAAGAAAAGGAAGAACCTTAAGATATAGTGTACCTAGTCTTTAAGGGTGTCTTAAAAGAGTTAGTTATAAAGGTGCAGGTTACAGAAAACCAACTTTAAGGTGGAAACTTAAAACCATTAGAGGTGTAGGTTATAGAAGATTGACTTTAAGAAGAAATGTTCCAGTTAGCTGTTACAGGTTTTAAAAACCTTACCTTATAAGTCTAGGAATTAAGGAAGTTTAGGAAGGACCTTAACTTAGAAATCACTAAGATAATAAAAGGAGTTGAAGAACTAGCCCTTTAAGTTACTTAAATGGTAAAGTAAGCTTTAAAAGGTAAAAGAGAATAAATTAAAAGAATTAAGTTAAAGAAACGGAAGTTCTTCTTAATAGTACCCCTTAAGACTTTTAAATACTTTAAATATATTAAGTAGATCAGCACCCTTACCTCCCTAAAAGAAGGACAGCTTAGATAGTTACCTTATATTAAAGCTAATATACTTTAGATTAGTACTTTAAGGGTCCCTTGAGAAGGTATAAAGTAAACACATTAATAAAGGATTTAGGAATTAAAGGAAAAGTATTAAGAATTAGTAGATAAAATAGAGGACCTGTAGGTTAAAGGCCTTACTGTAACGTTTAAGGATAAAGTGATAGAAATCAGGTTAAAACTCTATAATAAAGTTTATTTTACTAATTAGTTTAAATATTAACTTATTAAGGAAGACCACTTTATGGAAAAATAAACTAGGTTACTATTACTTAAGTTTTAAGAAGAAGTTTAGGAGAAATAATATATATAAAGGTAAGTGGAAGAAGAGAAAGAATAAGGTACCACTTCCCTTATTTTATACTTTATAACTGTAACACTTACGGTTAATATTAACTACCTTAATTATAAAGATATACTGTGGATTAATTATATGTATAATAATTATATTTTTAACTAGCATTATAGACTTAAGGCCCTTTATAACTATTTCCCTAATATGTGGAAACGGGATTACACTATCGTTAAAGTAAAGTTAGAACTAGCCCATTACTAAATCTCTTACTCCCTGGTAAGAGAGTTTAATAATAAGTGGAAAGTTACTATAGTTAATTAAGCTCCCATTATATGCTAGTAAGGAGGAGTGTTTAATAACTACCTAGTTATAATATGTTTATTACATTTTAATGGAAAAGCTAAAGAATAGTAGAAACAGAAAGATTATTAACAGATTTAAGAGTAAAAAGACATTACTGTAATCTAAGCCTGCAGAGTGTATTATTAATTTATTAAGGACTTTAAGAATATTATACTGTTTAAAGTTAACTAGACATTAAAGTGTGAGAACTTAAGAAAGGTTAACTGCTAGGTTTATTAAAGCTGTCTATTTTTCTAAAAGGAATTAGGAAAAGGTTATAGGCCCTTTAAAAAGGCCGGAAACTAGTAATTTACTAGTTAGTAAAAACCTTAAGAAGAAGGAGAGGTATTTAAAGGTTAGGCTAGATAAGACCTTAAAGATAGATAATTATTATAATTTAAATATTAAAAGAGTATAAGCACTATTCCGTTAGTGTTAATATAACAGATAGAAGAGGGAGGCCGTTTAAGGTAAAAGTAGTAATTAATAGCGGAAGTGCTTTTAACCTAGTGCACCCCTTATTAATTAACTGAAGGAAACTCCCTAATTAAGAGTATAAAGAGGTTATTCCTATACAAAATGGAGAAGGAAGCCTATATTAATATAATAATAGTAAAGTTACCCACCACTTACCACTTTTAATTAAAGTGGATAAAGACGAATAATAAGTGGACTTTAACGTTACACTAGTTATAAGTTATAATATAATCTTAAATTTACCCTAACTGGAAAAGTATAACCCTATAATTAACTAGAGGAGTGGCTACCTTACCTTTAATAAGTCCCCTAACTGTAATTACTGTTTAAAGAAAGTTAAGAAGGTATTAAACCGTTCTAAAGATGTATAAAGCACTTAAAAGCACGCTAAACCCTTAAAACTAAATACGGTTTAGGTTAGGTTTACTAAAACAGTTAAAGGATTAGAAGGTCTATTATATTACTTAAATGACAATTTAAAAGGTAGAAAAAAGTAAGAAGCTGACCTATAGATAAGTGAAGAAGTTAACTTATTTAAAGTACCTGTAAAGTATAAGAAGTTTACCCTGTTTTAAAAAAAGATACCGTAATTACTAGACTACAGATTATAGGATTATAAAATTAAGCTAAAGCCGGGAGTAAAGCTCTGTAACTTTTAGCCCTATTATTTAAACCCTTAATAAGTTAAGGCCTTAAAAGAGTATATTAAAGAGAACTTAAAAAACGGGTTTATTATAAAGTCTTAATCTCCAGTAAGGTACCTAATGTTGTTCGTCTTAAGGAAGGGAGATGGTAAGTTACGTATAGTTATTAATTATTAAACGTTAAATAAGGATATAATTAAGAATCGTTACCTATTACTACTTATTACAGAAATGTAAGAACGGATTACTAAGGTAAATTAGTTCTCTAACCTTAATTTCCCTATAAGATTTAACTACGTTAAAGTAAAGGAAGAGGATAAATATAAAACGGCTTTTCAGACCTATAATAGGTATTACCAGTACCGTATTATGTTAATGGGATTAATAAACGCCCCTATAACCTTTTAAGGCCTTATTAACAGTGTTCTCTACCCCTTCTTTAATAAGTTTATCTTTATATATTTAAATAACATTTTAATCTATTCTAAAACTTTAAAAGAACACTAAAAGTATATGTAATAGGTTTTAACAGCTTTTAAGAAAGTAAAGCTGATAGTAAACCTAGAGAAAAGCTACTTTTACATTTAGGAATTAAATTATTTAAGGTTTAAAGTAACTTTTAAAAGGCTTAAGATGTAATTAGAGAAGATAAAGGTAATTAGGGATTAACTTACTTTAAAGAACTAAAGAGAGTTATAAGCCTTTATTAACTTTATAAACTTTTATTACTGTTTTATTAAGTACTTTACAAAAGTTATAAGATTATTTTATAAACTTACAGGTAAGGGAAAGCTGTTTAAGTAGACTGATAAATAGTAAAAGGCGTTTAAAGACCTTAAGTATACCTTTATTACAGTATTAGTCTTAGCCCTCCCTGATTTCTTAAAACTATTCTAAGTCGAGATAGACTCTTTAGAATTTATAATTAGCGGAGAACTTAACTAAATCTAGGACGATAGGAAACGCTACCTAGTTACCTTCTTATTAAAAGGAATCTACGGCCTAGCCTTATAATATCTAATCTATAATAAGGAATTAATGGTGATTATTTAATGCTTTACTAAGTGGGTATTATATTTAAATAGTATAGAAGAACTAGTTTAGGTCTTTTTAAACTATAATAACCTCTGGTATTTCCTAATAAAGGAACTTAGCCTACAGTAAGTATAATAGGTAGAGTTAATAGCCCCGTTTTATTTCCAGATTTATTATGTTAAAGGAAAAGATAATAAATAAACTAATACTCTTAGTTAAAGACAGGACTATAAGAATACCAACCTGATCCTAGTCCTTATTATTATATTTAACGAAGTAAAGAACGGTACCTTAAAATATATATTATAAATGTTAGATAATTAAATACTGGAACAGATTATTAACGTGTATATAAACTTATAAATAAAGTATAATATCTATTAATAGTAACAGGACTTTTAAGTAAAAAGGTTAGTGGAAGGAACCTGTAAGTATAAGTGCCCTTTAAGAGATTTCTTAAGGTATATGTAAGACTGTGGTAAAGAGTGCCTAAAGTATCTAAACTATAACGAAACTAGTTATTAACTAGAATAGTTATTAGAAGGTATAGATGGTGTGCTTGAACTAGGAGTAAGGCTCTAGTATTAAGAGAAACCGTACATTTATAACTTAAAAAAACAGAAGGAGTACGTTTAACAGGTCTATAAGTCTTAACTTAAAGGACATATAGGCCAAGCCAAGACCCTCGTATAAGCTTAATAAGCATACACCTTCTTAGGAATAAAAAAGTTAGTTAAGGAAGTGGTTAATAACTGTAACGTCTGCTACTGTAAGTAGAATTAGCAGTATAAGCCCTATAGACTTCTTAAACCACTCCCTATACTATAGGCGCTATGGAGCTCCATCTTACTCGATTTCGTCACTAGGATCTTAAAGTCTAGGGACCTTATTATAAGAGTTACTTATAATTAAGTCCTTATAGTAGTTAACAGGTTAATAAAGTAAGCTTACTTTTTACTAACCTTAAAGGATATAATAGCGGAGTAACTTACTTATATCTTTAAGAAAGAGGTAATTTCATAACACCTTTAGCCAGATAACATTATTATGGATTAGGATAAGCTGATTATGTTAAAGTTCTAGTAAGGATTAATATAAAGAATAGGTATAAAAAGTAAGCTTTTAACAGCATTTTACTTATAAACAGATAGTTAAACAGAGTAAGTTAACTAAATACTTATAATATATCTCTAAACTTATATTAACTTTAAATAAGATAATTAGCTTAAGTTGTTACTAATAGCATAAATAACTTATAATATAATACCAGTTAAGTTAATAAGTATATCACTATTCTTCACCAATTACGGCAAGGAGCTTAAACTCCGTTAAGGCCCGCCTACCAGCACCCCCTAAGCTGTAATCTGCACAGACTAGATGTAAAAGTTATATAACCACTTATAAGTTAAACTTAAGTTCACATGTAAACGAATAAAGAAGTTTACTAATAAACATTAAACTAAGCAGCTAGTGTTTAAGAAAGGACTCCACTATAATAGTAAACGAGTTAAGGGACTAACTTTTTAAAAGGGGGACCACATTTACCTTTTCTTACAAAACCTATATTTAAAACGGCTTAGTAAGAAGCTTGATTTTAAAAGGTACGGACTATTTTAAATTAAGAAAAAGGTCGCCACTTTTAATTATAAATTAAACCTACCCGCCAGCATAAAGGTGTAGATTAAGGTTTTTCATATTTTACTTCTAGAACTTGCTTTAAAGGGAGTTCCTCTGGAAAAGAAGATTAAGATCGACGTTAACAAGGATAAGTACAACGTTAAGGAAGTTATAGATTTATAAAGGGGAAAGAATATGTTTAAGTATCTTATTAAATGGTTAGATTACGGCCCTAAAAGCAACTTATGGGAACTAGTTAAAAACCTTAAGTGCCTAAACCTGATTGCGGAGTTCCACTAAAAGAACTTAAATTGACTAAAACTAATAATAAGAATTAGAAAAATAAGATAAGATCTAACATTTAAATTACTATATTAAAGAGTAAGATTACTATAGGATTTAAAGCTTAAGAAGCGGTAAGAAACTCCTTAATAGGTATAGAAGGATATTTATCAGAACCTTTAACTAAGGTTAAAAGGACCTTAAACCTAATAAGGAGGCTAGGCCTCCTCTAAAGTCCCTGGTGCGTTCTGTATAAAAATAAGTACTGTTAAAAAAGAAAGTCAGTAAAAAGAAAAAAGTAGGTGTGTTACTGTTACGTTAGGAAAGGCCGTTTTCGTTTATTGAAAAGAAAAGAGTGACGGATTAAGTTAAGAAGAAGTTGCTAATTACGGTAACCCCCTGGAAAAAAAACTGTGTACTAGCTTTACCAGGAGGCTTCCCTAATCGAACTTAGGAACTGGCATGGATGTTTCTTAGGCCTTACACTCCTCCTTTATTATAATGTCGAACTTGTGGCTAAAAAGTTCGTCTGCCTGCTATACCAGTCCCTTCTGTTAGTCCTTAAGGTGTAAAAGTTTAAAGGCTGTGTTATAGAGGAGAAGAGTGGTTTTACGCTCCTTAACGTTAAGGCGCTTCTTTTCGTCTAAAACCCTGTATAGAACAGACAGGTCGTTTCCGTGGACGTTGTAAGACAAGTATACAGTCCCACCGGCTGCTACACAGTGGCCGTATAACTTACTCTTACTGGCTACCTTACAGTCCAGTAGGTTTAGGTGGCGGTAGCGACTATACTTTACGGGTATAATAATCCTAAAAGTAAGAATAAACTTAGCGTTAGCAATACGGCGTTTAGTTAATAAGGGCGCTACGTTTCTCCTATTCTTAGTTACCTGGTTAGACGATATAACGACTGGTGAAAGGAAGAAGGAACGTATAAGTAATTTTTTATGGAAAAAGAACGTTAAAGAGGGGGAATTATGTAACGACCTTACAGGCCGTCACTTAGGCCGGGGCGGCCTGATAAATCCCTTATAGAAGGAATAGTACAGGAAGGCAGTACGCACGGTACTACATACTGGGCTAGGGGTGTAAAGACTTAAAGCCCCTATAACCAATCGTTAAGTGATCACTCTAATCTCGCTAAAAGTACGGTAATTACAGTAATTAAAGGTATTCTGATTATTATAATTACTCCTTGTGTTAAGTGAGTATAGTGATCAAGGTACGAAATACCTTTTAACTAATTAGTATAGATAGCTATAGTTATACTTATAACTACTGTAAAGGACTCTGGTTCCTCACGCTAATATTCAATTATTCATTTATATCTTACTATTTAAACTCACCTTTATACATTATAGTGACAGCGACTTATAGTGACATTGAACCCCCGTCTAGGAGTGTTAGCTTAATAAGCCGTCTTCGGAACGCCCCTTACCTGTTGGCGTCCTGCTATATGTTCTGTCTTAACCTGCACTAGTCCTCTTAAGGCCTGTGTCGGGTGCAGGTCGTAATATATATTTAAGTTCTTTAAATGCCTTCTATTACTTATTAGTCTACTTAAATAGTTTACCTATCTTTATAAGTTTGTGTAATAATTTTACAATCTTTATAAAGTACTTAATAAAGTATCGATAGAAGTTTATAAAGTTAATAAAGGCTTATAATTCTATTTAGTTCTTCAGAGTAAGCTAATCCTTAATTACCTTTATCTTCTCTATTTACATTTTAAGCTTTCTAAAGGTTACTTTAAACCTTAAATAGTTTAATTCTTAAACGTAAAAGTAACTTTTCTCTACATTTACTATTAGCTTTGCCTTTTCAAGAGCTATTAAAACCTATTATATATACTTTTAATATTCTTCTAAAGTTTCGGAATAGATTAAAACATTATCTAAATATATAAAGATAAACTTATCGAAGAAGGGGTAAAGAATATTATTAATAAGGCTTTAGAAAGTCGTAGGGGTATTTATTAATCTTATAAGTATAACACAGTACTGGTAATACCTGTTATAAGTCTGAAAAGCTATCTTATATTTATCCTCCTTCTTTACTCTAACGTAATTAAATCTTATAAGGAAATTAAGGCTAAAGAACTAATTTACTTTAGTAATCTATTCTTACATTTCCGTAATAAGTAGCAGTAAGTAACGATTCTTAATTATATTTTTATTTAACGTTTAGTAATTAACGACTATATGTAGCTTACTATCTCCCTTCCTTAGGATAAATAGCATTAAGTACCTTATTAGGGATTAGGACTTTACGATAAACCTATTCTTTAAGTTCTTATTAATATACTCCTTTAAGGCTTTAACTTACTAAGGGTTTAAGTAGTAAGGCTAGAAACTGCAGAGCTTTACTCCCAGCTTTAGCTTAATTTCGTAATCTTATAATCTGTAATCTAGTAATTACAGTATCTTTTTTCGAAATAAGGTAAACTTCTTATATTCCGTAAGTATTTTAGATAAGTTAACTTCTTTACTTATTTATAAATTAACTTTTTACTTCTTTTTACCTTTTAAATCGTTATTTAAGTAATGCAGTAAACTCTCTAGTCCTTTAACCGTTTTAGTAAACTTAACTTAAACTGTATTTGGTTTTAAGGGTTTAGTGTGCTTTTAAGTGCTTTATGTAACTTTAAAGCAGTTCAGTACTTTCTTAGCTTTCTTTAAATAGTAATCTTTATTAAAAGACTTACTGAAAGTAAGGTAACTACTCCTTTAGTTAATTATAAGGTTATACTTTTCCAGTTAAAGTAGACTTAAGATTATATTATACCCTGTTACTAGTATAACGTTAAAATCTACTTATTATTTATCTTTATCTACTTTAATTAGGAGTAGTAAGTAATAAGTAACTTTACTGTTATTATATTAATATAAGCCTTTTTCTCTATTTCGAATAAGAATAGCCTCTTAATACTTTTTATTAGGGAGTTTCCTTTAGTTAACTAGTAAGGGGTGTATTAGGTTAGAAGCACTTTTACTATTAATTACTACTTTTACCCTAAACGGCCTCCCTTTTCTGTCTGTTAGGTCGATATTAACGGAGTAATGTTTATGCTTTTTTAATATTTAAGTTATAATAACTATCTATCCTTAAGGTCTTATCTAGCCTAACCTTTAAGTGCCTTTTCTTCTTCTTAAGGTTTTTACTAACTAGCGAATTACTAGTTTTTAGCTCTTTTAAAGGGCCTATAACCTTTTCTTAATTCCTTCTGGAAAAATAAGTAGCTTTAGTAAACTTAGCGATCAACCTTTCTTAAGTTTTTACGCCTTAACGTCTAATCGACTTTAAATAGTTTAATATTTTTAAAATCCTTAATAAGTCGATAGTACGCTTTATAAGATTAGATTATAGTAATATCCTCTTACTCTTAGATCTGCTTATAATCTGTTTACTTCTGTTATTCTTTAGCTTTTCCTTTAAGGTGTAATAAGCACGTTATAACTAAATAGTTATTAAGTAACCCTCCTTACTAGTAAGTTACAGGAGTCTAGTTAATTACAGTAACTTTTTATTTATCACTAGACTCTCTTATTAGTAAGTAGGAGACTTGGTAATAGGCCGGTTTTAACTCTATCCTTATAATAGTGTAATCCTGTCTTCGTGTAATAAGGACGTGGTTATAAAAGGCTTTAAGTCCATTATACTAGTTAAAAGTGCAGTTATTATATATACAGTTAATCTACAGTATATGTTTATAATTAAGATAGTTAACGTTAACTGTAAATGTTATAGTTATAAAGTACAGGATAGGTAAAGTAATACCTTATTTCTTTTCCTCTTCTACTTACCTCCTTATCCGTTACTTCTCTTAAACTTCTTCTTAGAACTTAGGTAATAGTAACTTAGCTTACTTTTCTACCAAGTAATCTTTTTTAATAAGTTAATACTTAAGTTAGTTAGTAAAACGGACTTTATTATAAAGTTATAACTTAATTTTTACTACTCTGTCTTTAAACGTTACAGTAAGGCCTTTAACTTACAAGTCCTTTACTTTATCTACTAACTTTTAATATTTCTCCTTTAACTTTTAGATCTTCTGTTAATATACTTACTTCGTGTTTTCTTAAGGGACCTTTAAAGTATTAATCTAAGGTATATTAGCCTTAGTGTAAGGTAATTATCTAAACTATCCTTTGTTTAGGGAAGTAAGGGTGCTGATCTACTTAACGTGTTTAAAGTGTTTAAGAGTTTTAAAAGGTACAGTTAAAAAGAACTTTCGTTTCTCTAATTCGATTCTTTTAGCTTACTCTCTTTCGTTTTCTAAGGCTTATTTTACTACTTAGGTAGCCTAAAAAGCTAGCTCTTCTATTCCCTTTACTATCTTAATAAGGTTTAAGTTAAGGTTTTTTCTTAGACTTCCTTAGTTCTTAAGCTTATAAAGTAAAGTTTTTAAGACCTGTAATAGTTAATTAGAACATTTCTTCTTAAAATCGGTCTTTTATAACTTATACCTTTAACTATCTTAAGTTTCCTCTTTAAAGTCAGTTTATAATAACTTACACCTTTATAACTAACTCTTCTAAAACACCTTTAAGGACTAAGTATATTACGTTTTAAGGCTTTTCCTCTTCTTCTTCCTTATCTTTTAAGTTATACTTATTTATCTAAATATAATTTTCCTTATTACTTACTATCTTAACGTGAACGTCTTTTAAGTTAAACTTAACATTCTTTCCTCTATTTAGGATTAGTTTCTAACTGACTTACTTTAACAATAAGTATTACTATACTATATAGCCTTTCTTACTACAGTTAAAGCATTAGACTTAAGATAAGTCTTTAAACTGCTTTTACTGCTATTACTTTTACAGCTTATTACAGTTAAGCTAATTCTGTCAGTTTACTATACTAATATCTATTAGTCTAAGGTAGTAATTAGTCGTTATTAATTAGTTCCCCTTCTTAAGTTTACTTAGTTAATAAAGAGTCTGTTCTTTTTAAAAGTTCTTTCGATAATAGTGATTATAATACTGATTATTAGCCTTAATAGCTATCTCAACTAACTCTTAAAGATAGTTTAGTTAGTCTTCTTAGTAAAGGTCTTTAGTAATATATTCCTTTAATCTACTTTAGAACAGTATTATTAGAGCTTCTTAGCTAAGTTTAGTCTTAACAGCTTTTAACTTAAAGCGTGTAAAGAACTTAAAGATTAAGGATATCTATCTTAAGGCTATACGGTGTTACTTAACCTGCTTTAGGGCGTTTAGTTCTTTAAACTTAGTTTAGAGTTAGTTAATAAAAATGTTAAAGTTATTAAAGAGAGTTTAAGTCTTAAGGGCTTCCTTTTATACTTTATTTATAAAAAGGTTATTAATTATCTTTATATAAGGTTTATACTAATAAGTAATTACTCTATTTAGTAAAGCTTTAGTAAACTTAACCTTTCCTTCTTCTTTAAAGAACTGCTTATTGTAATAGGTAATATAACTCTAAAGCTAGGTTATTTAAGACTTTAACTATGTGGAGTCTCCTTTAAAGCGTAACAGTAAGGGGAGCTTTACCCGTTTCTTCTGTAAGCCCTTAAGGTTATTATTTTCTAACTTAATTACGTTAAGTTAAGTTTAAGGTTTCTTAATAAGACTAATACAGCTTTTAATGTCTTTAAGGAAAGCTTTATTAAGTTCTTTAATTAGCCTTTACTAGTTAAAGTTTAACTTTTTAAGGTATGTGGCTAATTTGTTAACGGTAGGGAGCTAAGGTTAAGCTTAGGTTTTCTTAAGCTCCTTACCCTTTTTAAAGGTCGATATGTTAGTGGTGGGAGGGGGGTGGTGTCTGGGAGTTTAATAAACAGCGTTTAGAACTGTAACATTAGTATTATATTACAACCTGCACCTGATATAGGCCTTAAGAGGATTAGCGTGGGTTAAGATAGAACGTATAGTAGGACGTTAATAGGTAAGGGGTGTTTGGAAGACGGCTTATTAAGCTAACACTTTTAAACGGGGGTTTAATGTCACTGTAAGTTGTTATTATTATAATGTATAGAGGTGAGTCTGAACAGTAGGATATAAATGAATAATTGAATACTAGCGTGAGGAACTAGAGTCCCTTACAGTAGTTGTGGGCATAACTATAGCTATCTATACTAACTGGTTAGGAGGTACTTTGTACCTTGCTTAGTCGGTTGTGCTTAGTGGTGTATTACGTAGTTGCGGCTAAGCAGTCAACTGAGTGGTGCTTGGTGTTGTCAGTCCTTGTGGACCACTAAGCACTTTCTTACTGGTCGTAGGGGCTTCGGGTCTTTGCACCCCTGGCCCAGTGCGTTTGGACAGTGTGCACCGTCCTCCTGCACTGTTCCTTCTGCAGGGGATTCGTCGGGCCGCCCCGGCCCAAGTAACGGCCTGCAGGGTCGTTACAGTAAGTTATCGGATATCTGCGTGGAGTCCAACCCCCCTCCCTATGCCCTCCGGGCAAAGCTTTAGATATTACGTTAAAGCGTGGAGGAAGACCTCAACCACCGATCTTTTCTTCTGACACCTTCCCTTATCACCCGTTTTCCCCCAGCCAAAATCCAGTCGCTTAGCATGTGCGACCCTTTCGGAGTTATCGGGTTCGGGACCGGCGCCATCAGCAGCATTGCCCTGGCGGCGTATGTCCGCAAAAACTTCCAGAATATAAAGGCCGAGCTGGTCTAACAGGTCCATGATCTCGAAATCTTGTCTCTTATCGTTGCCGAGTCAGAGCGTACTTTCCTTACGCATGCCCGACCATCAGATGCCATTGCCTTGGCTATGGAGGTCTGCGTGCAGAGAAGGGCGGAATATCTGAAAACGATATCATTGCTTCAACAAATTCAGGTGTTAGTGGATGAAGGCATTGAGCTTAATCCGTTACAGTAGATAAAGCGCTTTAAAGTCGCATTTTTCGACGCCTACAAGAGGAACCAGGCCTTTTAGTCGTTTCGGGACTCTGTTTTACTGCTGAGGGACTTGAGCGACCGGTATGCGGTGCCTCTGAGATAGAGACTGAATAGAAGGCTCCTATGTGCTGACTACCTATTTATGTCTTAGAAGCTATACACACGAGCAGCTGAGTTTTGTCAGGTAAGTATCTCGGAATTTTCGTACCCTCGGTGTCTTGCAGCCCTTATTGACCACCAATGCCTGTATAGAACACAAGTGCTGAGTCTGAGAGATGTCGGTGGGGTTACTATGAATGCTGAGCCGGAGAAGGACATGGAACTTTGGAACCCCGAGAATCGGGGACCCGGAGAAACCGGTGCGTCCCATGGCACAGATTAACAAGTGATCGAGGTAACTAACCAGCCAGCAGCCTATGAGTCCTTGGTCCGACTTTTGAAGGATGGTTTCACCTTTCACGGCGCAATCGTCCGGTCTCGTGGCGATGGAATGAAGTACATCGCCGTTCGGGGGTTGATGGACTCTGGTTCCGATGCATTCCTTATCGTAAGACAGGTCATCGATAGGGCCGCTATATCCGAAGTAGAGTTACAACCGGTTGCCGAACTGGAAATACGCGGGCTCGAGGGCGTTAAGTGCCGGCCAAAATTTCAGATTGAGCTGACGTGGCATATGAAGAGACACGCTAATTCCAGACTGAGCACATTCTTCGTGGTTGACGATGCAAGCTTCGATATCCTGGTTCCGTCTAGTCTGCTTTGCGATGGGCGGGGCTTCGACAGTGCGAGTCGCGCGGCATATATTCTTTATTTCCGAAAGAAGACAGCAGGTATGTACAGAGTGTCTTTCCAAAGACATGCCGAAATGATTAGCTGACTGTAGATGCTGTGTGAAGATGAAGTTGAGATGGAGCGAAGGAATCAAGCCGAGCAGTTGAGGCGAGGGGCTGCCCAAGAGATAGCCGATGCCGAAGAAAGAAGGTTGAAACGCCTGGAGAGAAGAACGGAGAAGGAGGCCGTACCTAGCCCCTCCCAGTCCGAAACTACTGGTTTAACTTCCGGGTAGTCTAGCCCGGCTAGCGACTAGAAGGACGGCGTTTAAGGAGCTTGAGCGGCGTAAGCGCGAGGTGATTTCGGTGATTTAAGTTCCTTAGACTAACTCAAACCACTCGTCATCCGCCCTGTCCCCCGTCTCCCAAAACTTGCCATGCATCACCCCCAGCACATACCCCGGCCCGACATACCTGAGCCCATCTCCACATGGCCTCACAGGGCCCGTCATAGAGCACCCCTGAAACACCACTATGGTATCTTCTCCAAGGCCTTACTCAGGAGAACGTTCTCGCCATACGGGATCAGCCCCTGCTATCTTTATTACAAACAACGACTGTGGTGTGGAAAGGTGTTGTGTGTGTTTTGGGAGAGCAGTCTCTGCCCACAACGGCTACGGTACTAAATACTAGGGCTGGTCTGGAGCGTGGGCCTTGGGCCACAGGTCGCCCTACCACAGTCTTGGATCGATTTGCGGATCTGCGAGAACGAGTCGCGTGGGGTCGTTGTTCACTTTGGACAGCGTCATTGCGAGAGCCAGATATTGCGCCAACACCTGAAGCTCCTGCTGGGATGGACTCCCCTTGGTGTCTTTCGCCAAGACCTCGGCAAGTCGAAGGCCCGCGGTTGGAGCCTGGGATGGCGAGGTGAAACCTGGCACTCATTTGAGGGAGCTCCCGACTCCCAAGCCGGGTTCCGGTTGCCTCACGAAAGCAATTGTCTCTCCAACATTCGATTTTGATCAAGATAAAATAGGATACAATAAACGTCCTCCCGCCACAGCGACGTATCTGAAGCAGTCCAGTTCTCATCTCAGGCGAAGCCAAGGAGCCGCCGCGTGGTGTTGATAACTAGAATCGGCAAGCCCAACGCAACCTGAATGCGTTTACCCAGTCTCAGCGGCGTCTGGCAACTTCACCGCGCCGCCACCAACATCACCTTCTCCGTCTTCATCTGCTCGAATGGTGTCACCAGAATGGTGGGGGCTCGTGTGTTCGGCTGGGGTGTTCCCAACTTTAGCATCGAGATGCTGAACAATGATTGTCGCAATGCCCAAGGCGGACTGGGCGATCATTGGCATGAGCCACTCGCGGTTGGCGACGAGTGTGGACGCGAACGTGGACGCGAACTGACCCAAGAGAGTCCCGTTTCTGTTGGTATGGCGGGGAGATACGTAGTCAATGACTACAAACTCTTCGTTGGGGGGGCTCCGACTAGGTTTGGGTCGAAGGTGGACTTTTGGTGGCCTGTAGATGTCGCTAGCCATAGGGGAAGACGGACGCTCGCAACGCGAATGAATAAGATGTCTCTGTTGCGCAGGAGGTAGCAGAATATCTAATCGAACCAAAAGTTTATTTTACAACGCCACACCCGGCGTTGGGAAAAGAAGTTGTGCAGGATATCAGTTGGATACAACACTCAATGACTGCACAAGGGTTTCCGGCAAGCAGTAAGATATAAGTGCCTACCGTCTGAGCAGCAACGACATGACATCATCACATCACCGCCATTTTTCCTCGTCGGCTCTCCCGGTCGGTGAGGGCTGAGTCATGGAGATACATATACCCCATAGTACATGTCCCGCTGCCTGGATGACAACCTAGAGGATGTCGTTGACGAGTACCAAAATGACAAGGCTTCGTTGAATAACGCTAGCGCCCTCTAGAAAACAGGGTTACCGCAAAAAAGATTCCACATGCACACACCATACAGTCCACCCACTTCAACATCATCACACCACCCATTTTCTGCTATCAGACGATGCACAGATGGGCCGAGGGCATCTGTAAACAACTCGTTGGAGAGGGCTTGGAATGCTCTAAAGGAATACGTCAAGAAAAGGCCTTGTTGGGACGACCAGATGGTGATGGACCTAGCTGAGGAAGGGTGGCGGGCCTTGGAATCGCTTAGATACCCCCACTGTAACTAGCGGTCCAGGGCGCCAAGGCGCCCTGAGAGGGGTTATCTGGCGCCCTCCCGGATCTCGCGGCTTCTGGACACTCAATTCTGCGTGCGATTCTGCCCAATCTGTGTGGTTCAATTCAACATTGTTGTACCTTGTTTTCTTGGGGGGGAGGTGGCTCAGACCCGGGCGGTGGCTGAGCTGGACCCCCAACTCAGCCCCAGCTCAACAAATCCGGACATGGTTGGGGAAAAGAAATTCTAATCGAACCTGACCAAAAAAAAATGTTTTTTTACAACGCCGCACCCGGCGTTGGATATGGAATTACTGTAATACGACCCACATCACTTGGGTGGGACACTTCGACTTCCTCCTGCTGCACACCGGCTGCTCCATCCACCGCATCGCAAAAATCCGCTCATTGAGTGGCTGGCTACATAACTAAAGATACCCAGTGCCACCGCAGCTCTTGGGCTTGTCTGTGGAGAGCACGCAGCAAAGAAGCAATCGAGGTCTCTACCGCGGGATAACTGCTGGTCAAGGTCGCAGTGCCTTGAAAGATCCTCAGGTACCGGGGACCAAAGTTGTATCACAAAATTGGTCACCAGCCATTTTCGGTCAGCCACGAAGTAGTCGACACCGACTCTTCTTCTATCGTCACATGGTTTCTCTGGTAGCGGACCTACCTAGGCAGGCAGTCGCCGCTGGCGGAGCCCAGGGTGGTAGACACAAGATTCGCACACCGTTTGGACCAGGTACAAAGCGACCGAAACCACGTGGTGCTTCGCCCCGCGGTCCCTTCAAGCTCTTATCGGAGCTCTGTCCCCGCACCAGATAGTCACGGCCGAGATCAGGTGGTGCTTTTGCGCTCTTCGAACCAGGCCAGTTCCAGAATGTTCGGTGGATTTCTAGGCAGGCCTCTTCAGGTACCTGCCACCCTACCTACCACCCTACCAATAACTTGCCGACCAGCCTAAGTGAAGTCTCGGAGACTGCGGTGTCGGCCTCTAAGTACAGCGCTATTACAAGTCTAAGGGGCGACACGGATTGTTTGCTCTCGTTGGTTTCATCAGCCTCACAGTGAAGAAAAGATGGCTTTACAGAGCGGTTTCAATACCGGACAGAAATAGTGCCCCTCGTGCAACACAAGATTGGGAAAACTGATAACTAAGTACCTACATAGCGCTAGTACCCCTGGATAAAGATTCAACGACAAAGTGAGACCGGAACTTAACTTATGAATCGGGAGGTTAATACACGCGGATTTTCACGGCCCTGGCGACGCTTTGCCAGTAGCCCCAACTTAGTTCATAGTTTGCCTCGTCCTCGTACTCGACCTCGTCATCGCTACTGTCGTCGGACCACGTCCGGCGGCGGGATAGCGGCCGCTCCTGGAGATAGGCGATCCGTTCGTAGCTTGTGACACCGGCGCTGGGTGTTAGAACCAACTCCTTAAGCAACAACCCCTCCATCTTCTCGCCCTCCGCCATCACGATGAAGAAGACAAACGACGCCGTCTCCCGCTTCGTGACCGCCCTACCCTTCCGCTCATCGCAGTCCCAGTGCAGGTTTATCCTCTGCCAGGCGACAGGCCACCGTGCCTCCGGACCCCTAGGCCTGATGTTCCACCCCTGGCTCTCGTACCCGACACCGGGGCTCAGATCTACCGGCACGACCTGCCCCTCTAGCTCGAGGAACGAACCCGCCTGGCAGTTCCCAAACATAGACTCCCCTGCGGGCGGACAATGGACGCTCAACACCTCCCAGCGTCCCAGGGCCTGCGGGCTCACCGACTGATAATGCACCGACCCCGCGATGCTCGCCCACGACCACGACGGCGCGACGTACGACCCCAGCGGCGCCCTGCGGAATATGGTCCGCCACAGCAGCTGTGCCCGCAAGCCCCGCGTCCACATCCCCGCCGCATAGCGATTCCCGCCCCAGCGCGCCTCCCCCTCCTCCCCCTCCCACCGCGCCTCCGCCAGCCCCGCCACCGCCACCAGCCGGTCCTCCCACACGGTCAGGTCCAACCGGGAATACTCGGCCACCACGTCCGTCCACCCCATACCGCTCACCATCCCCTTCAGCAGACTCCCGGTCCGGCGGTACCGCAGACTGTGCGCCGAGCATTCACAGCTGATTAGCGACCGGCATTCCCAGCCCATCTCGGCCGCGCCGAAGTGCAGTGTGCGCGGCGCCAGGACCCGCTCCTGGAAAACCCAGCCGCGGGTGGCGAGCTGGCTGTGCGGGGGCGTGTTCTTGGACTGCGAGCAGAAGCGGTCCAACACCCTCCCCACCGCGCGGGAGGCGTCGCCGCCGCGGCGTGTGCGCACAGAGGCGAGGAACTCGTGACGGCGCTGGTCCGACCGGTCAGAGTGGACTTTTGCGTCGGCGGCCCATCCGTGGAAGGGGGCCTGGTAGGCCAGCACGCCGCGCTCACGGGCCCAGATGCCCCCTCCTTCTTGGTCGTCGTCGCCGTCGCCGTCGTCGTCGCCACGCGGCACGCGGACGGGCCGGTAGCGTTCCCGGTCAGCGTGCGCAAGAAAGCCCTGCGCGCTGCTCGCCGCCGCGTCCGCCGATATCGTCACGAGCGCACCCCCATACACCCGCGCCATGAGCGGCGCTTGCACCGCCCAGTCCTCGCGCGAGTCCTGGATGATGCAGAGCGAGTCGACCCAGAGATACTTCACCCCTAGGGCGCGCGTAACGGTTACGGCGTCGGCAAAGGTCGGCGGCAGCGGCTCCGGGATCCTGTGCCGGAAGGCCGCGAAGGTGTCCCGCGTGGTGCGGGTAGGGATAAGCCCGCCCCAGCAGTGGCTGAGGGCAAGGTACACGCCGGTTTCGTTGTCGGCGGGGAGGTGCAGGCGGCAGCCGTCGGTCGGGCTGGCGCCAACGTCGACGAGTCGGCTGGGGAGGACGGCCGGGCGAGGCAGGGGGCAGTGCATGTGTTTTCCGGCGCGGCTTTGGCAGGCGGATATCCAAGACTGGGCGAGCTGCACAGCGCTGGGGGAAAGACCGTGGAGCGCGACATGGTTGGTGATGCCAATGGCTGGCCACTGGGTGGAGGACCCTGTTTTAGGTTAGCCTGCCTTGGATTGTTGGGCGAATAGGTAAACAGAGATACCTGGCATGCGGTAGAGCTGGAGCCGAAGCTTCTCAGCCATGCCAAAATAGGGAAAGCCGTCGGGGTACAAGACGATGCGTAACGGTCCTGTGTCGGCGGCATCGCGCGGCTCAAAGGTGAGAGAGGGAAAGATCTCTCGGAACTCGGGCCCGACAACACAAAGTGCGGCGTTGGAGAGGACGGTGCAGGTCTTGCAACCCTGCCGTTTGCCGCTCTCAAGATCAGACACGGCGATGGACCGCGGCTGTGCCCAGGATGGAGTCTGGGTTAGGGTCGAGCAAATTCGGCAGGGAGAGTCCATTTTATGAGCTGGCGATCAGGGTGCGCCTGAGGTCAAGCTGCGGTCTACCATCTCTGGAAAAACTCAGGTCATGACTACCCATCTCATCACGTGGCCGGTGACCCCTCTGGTAGTTTTGAATTGTTTGAACAGATGCGGGGTCTGAAAGTGACACGGGAACTGACTGCCTTGGCACAACCGAGCATTGCAGGCAGCCCGTTCAGTTCAGGGAAACAGAGCTACACCTACCTTCTTATCGAGCTTTGCCTACAACACGGTGCCGCATCTGGAAGCTCGGCAACACGCATCAGCATGGCTGCAACCGGCACTTCCGATCAGTGTACCAGGAAGCCTGGGCCGCGTTCCTTTCTCAGACTGCCCGGGAAATTCGGAACAAGATATCAGGCCGCCAATACCTTATCCCAGACATGCTCTACCACCACGTAGTCGTGCCATACTCCCGCAAAAGAAGCCAAGCCCTTCACCGCAAAAGCTTACTCATCAAAAATAGTGACCTATTTTGCCATCTTAATACATAAGACCAATTCTAGGCTTTACTTAGCTAGAGTTAAATCAATTCGGCATACTGCGATACAGGCTGCTGAAAATGACAATTTGGGTGAGCAAAAGTAAGTAAGCCTAAGGAAATCATGCGCAAAGACTGAGCTGAGCCTAAGCTAGGGGGGGGGATGTTAAATAGCCGAGGTACACAAATGTAAATTTCGTATACCCAGTTTTGCCTTACCAAATAACCAGATACTCTGAGACGAGGCGTGCGAGCTACGTGATCACAAAGCGGGATACGTTCGATATTGTATATAAGCTCGTACGCGCTACCAGTCTCTTCAAATCAGGAACGACCTTGGAAACTAAGGAGTAATATACTCGCTTCGTCTCCCGCCTTACATAAATGTTACGAGGAAGGTATTACAAGTTTGATCGGGACCGTGTCTATACGCTGCTAAGCCTACAGCCCGAGGGGTCGCCGCTAAGGACTAGCATCGTTCTCGACTACGCCAAGACTCTGTTACAAGTATTCAGGGCTTTACCGCAGCGCCGCTCTCGCAAGGTACCTATGCTAGACATTCTGTATGATACCGGCGTGTGGGAGCGATACGACATACTGGAGTCGGGAGTAGCATGAAGGTACTGGTGAGGACGTTGCGCATCCACGGCACATTGCAGTACAACATTATAAACGAACTAGGTAATGAATAAATCGACGTCAGAGTCAGAGGCTAAAAATCCCCACCCTTTCCCAAGGCCGATCTTGGCGATGACATCGAGTGAGTAGTTCTGCATCGCGGTGCCAAGATTGATGGGGTTGGTCTTCACGTCGGTAGACAGGTACTTCCTACGGATATAGTCCTTAAAGTTGGCAAGTTGGCTATTGAAATCAAGCTCCATACCTAGGACCTCTTTGACGCTGTATCCGGCTGCCGTTCTGGTTTTTAAATAGCTGTGGAACTCTTTATCGGTGCAACCATGGCGCAAGAGTATGGGTTAGTCAGAAAGGCGTCGTACCAACCGTCTCGCCTGTACGGAGATCGGGCGGCGTTCATTCGGCGGATCATTTCGGCGCTGTCGGTGATGAGAACGTCCAGGCGGATGCGAACGAACGGGCCTCCGTATTTCTCGCTATTGTCAAGGTGGATCTTCCAGGCATGACCAGACGTAACCGTCCGTACCATCCACAGGTAGGAAAAGGAAGCTAGGAAAGGGCCTTGAAAATGCCGAAGACGATACCATGCTTTGATGGATCTGATGATGTAATAGGCCGCGAGGACCGCAAGGGCGAGAGTGGCATAATCCATGGTATCGCGGGTCATATGAGGCACAAAGGGCTGATTCTGTTCGCAGTCCACTAAGCTTGAGTCGCTTGGAGGCCTGGAGCCTTGCACTTTATACCACAGCCAACCCACCTCGCATTCTATGGACATGAGAAATTCGTTATATGCTATGGCACGAGTCACACATCCACCCCAGACAGCTCACGTCCAACATCGAGGACACATTCGTCCTCCTCACCCCCATGGATTTGGAAAGCTGCAGCGGGGCGTTTCGTACCCTGGAGAGGACAGCTTCCCCTCTTTGGCTAGAGCCCCCATTTTTAGCGACCTCTATGAACACACCTCGCACACTATTGCGGTGGCAGCCATTCGGGTGTTCTCCGCACACACCCACGGCTAGAATCGTTTTTACACTACCGCCACACATCCTCACAGAGAGCGCAAAGTATTTCGGGGTGGCAGAGGTGTTAGTTTAATTGGCATATCTTTTGTCATTATGTCTCGTGAGTCTGTCAAGCGATATCCCCCACGCCCAACCCCTCAGCCGAGAGCGGAAGCGATACTGCGAGATAGTTTGCGAGGCGCCCAATTGCGATTGCGAGCCCTTCATCACCAACACTGGTGCTTTCTGCAGCTCGCCCGACTGAAGGCTAAAGCCTTTTGAGAGCAGTGATCAGATCCTGCAATATACGGGCCGAGGGCTCCCAGAGTGGTTGGTTCAACCCACGAATCATGTCACCCATGCAGACCACCACAGCAGCACCTTAGAGCGTAACCCAACCACACTGCTTCTTATCCAACTTGTTTGTGAAGCTACAGCACGCAGCAGATGGTTAAACGGACGAGCCCTTCTGTTATTCACCCAACACCTTGTTCATCGTTGGTTCTCTTCGCCCAAATCCAGCAATATCGATGTTGTTGGTTCCCTAGCCTGCCGTTAGCAATAGAGTTCGTAACAAATTGCAGGCAGGCTTTCTCAGGCTCATTCAGAGTGCTTACTTGCAGGTGCCATGTTCATGCGGTTAGAGCCGACTGGTTCCTATACGCGACCCAGGCCAGGATGAGTTGAAGCAGGCCAACGAGGAAAGATAAGAAGCCAAACAGGGCAGACAAGAATAGGCCCACAATTGCGACAGTTAATGCATTCCTCTCCGACGTATGTCTCTCGAACCAAGCCACCACGGCGTTTCCTGGCGGCGGTTGTTTGATGAGATTGGAGAGCGCCAGCAACCGGTCGGCCCAGTACTCAAATTTCATGTCCGCCGGCGTGGCCCTGACGAATTCGATCCATCTACCCTCTGCGTCAAAATCGTGTTTCTGGATCATTGTCTCTAGAGCTGCCTTAGACTTCTTATCACCAATGCTGGCTACGGGAAACAAGATATCGTGGAACGTAAGCAGCGTTTCGGCCAGCAGCCGTGGCAGAAGCGTTCCCCTATGAAGAGCAATTAGTCACAGGCTAAGTTCATTATGCAACAGAGTGTACCTCTGGATGCTCTCTTAGAAGCTAAGATCCAGAGACTCCTCTTTCGTCTTAGCCAAATGTGCTCTGAGAAACGAGACTTGATGAAAGACTTTCAGGGTCTTAGTTTTAAGATCTAACGCGAGATGTTCCAGAAGGTTGTTTGTCCCACGGATCTTTAGGCCATAACGCTTAGTGAGCTTCCAGGCCTTGAGCGCCTTTTTGTGCTTCACCGTGTCTGTGAGGCCTTCTCGTTGCGCTGTCGTTTGGGAGCGTGTGGGCTGAAACCTGAACGCATTCTCAACGAAGGATGCAAAAGGGACATCCCCTTCCCACTTGGCTTGGGGGACACCCCCATCGATGAAATTGAGCCAGTAGTAATCTTTGAGTGTGCAGTTGATGGCGAAGGTAACTTCGACTACAACACGCGCGACATGATCTCGCTCTCTCGGGCTAGCTTCGGAAGACTTGGGGTCGACCGCCTTGGTGCTGAAGGCGTCGAACGTGATAGGCCGCATTGCTGCTAACAGGCGTAGACCGAGTGAATTTTGAGGAGCTATTGGTCTAGAGCCTCTCCATCAGCCACGCACGGGCCTGGCTCCGCCAAGGGATGGGCATAACCCTAGCTTTCGTGGCGAATGATTCTGGTGCAAGATACGAAGCCTTGGTGCTCAGTAGGCTAGCGTCAGTACCGCGCGACCCGGTGGCTTACCTTGCCATCCCAAGCTGACGAGAAAAACACGGCCGGCAGGGACGTTTCCGACACGACACTGGCCGTTGAAAGCGTGGCCATCACCATTGACAGCCCCACCTACAGCCGCGAAGACATAGACGACATGGAGATCACACACTACACAGCGTGTGAGCTGGGGATGCTTTTTTCTCGGACCAATGGAAAGCTGGATCTGTAACGACCATTTGCCCACCTTGTCATTCACTACCGTCATTTTGACGTCTGCCCTTTTGCCGAGACTTTCTAGCATTCTGAGATACTCCGCAGATCCAAGCCCCACAAAGGCCTCTATACATGCACTATCAAACCGCTCTGTGATCCCACGACTCCTGAGGTTGATGGGAAGTTCTCGAAGCGGGGCCGCCCCAGTCCAGCTGCGGTCAAGGAAGTACGAGTCAATCATGGAGACAACGTCCTCCAATGTGGCGTCAACGAGATCATCGTCGTAGACGTAGTCGTCGCGGAGGTACAGCTTCCGCAGGCTCAGCGGGAGGGTGGCGCTTTAGCGGAATGCAGTGTTCTGCGGAGAATCCAACGAGCAAGGATGTCGGTATCTCGAGCTTGGCGAGATAAATCAGGTTTTGGAGGGATAGAATGCGTCCTCTGCGTTGTGGGATACCCATCATCCACTCCTCATCCATGGTGTCGGGCGGATAGTCGGAGGTAGCGGCTTCATCGATGGATATTTTGAGTGTCTTGGGCGAACCGCAACGTGGGTCAACGCCATGGCAAACTTGGCCCACTCGTTGTTGTGGGATTGCTTGTAGTTTGCATCGGCCGCAAGATCCTCGGTGTCCGCAACGAGGAAGTAATCGACGCTCTCTAGTTTTGGCGCCTTGAAGAGCAGGGTCGAGATCCAGAGGCATTTCACCACCCGGATATATTCTTTTCGGGAGGCGGGGGAAAAGACACCCCTAAGAGTTTAGTATTAGTTTATGTTCTCGTCATCAAGTGTACAGCAAGGATGGATGGTATGTACCACTCTCTGCGAATGGCCGCGTTGGCGAGCGTGCGCTGCTTGCCGCCTCGGGCTGACGCTGATCCTGGGAGTTTTTCTTGTGACTTCAAGGTGGCGTGTCTGGCAGCACCAGGCATTCAGTCAACAGAGCTGACTAGATGCCCGAGGCCTCTGGACCCCTTTCTTTCTGACATGTCTCCTTCTCTCCTCTGCCGTTCTTTTCTTGCCTATTTTCGACTGCCGCTGGGTTAAGGTTGGAGGGCCGCGTCTAACAACCAATGAATAGCAATGATATAATCCGCTTGGGGAGTATCTTATCTTGAGGGTGAAATCTAACTACATAGGTACTTTCGTAAATGAGGAAGACGGGAATGGAGACCTAATGGGGGACGTAAATTGGGTTTTATGCGACTTTGGATGGAAGGGAAGGGTCCCAGTTTTAGACCACCTGTGTCCCAAAACTAGGACCTCGCGAAAAGTTGCCATTCGAATCGCAGAGTACTGCCTACTCGTCTAAATCATGTTTAGCGATTTCTCTGATCATTTCCTGAGTAGCGCCTGAGCAATGTGCTGCGAGTGACCGGGGTTGGTGAGGGCAACTTTAGGGTAAAACAGCGATTTCCACCACAACCACCACAATCGCCAGAACAGCCAAGACAGCCGTATCGCACCAGAGCAAGCGATCCAGTCGGATCAATTAAGCCACCGCCGCCCCCGAGGCACAAGATAAAGCGCCACGAGATGATGCCCTACGAGATGATACCTCACGAAAGGAGGCCGCCGTCGAGGCGCCTGCGCCGGCTCCGAAGAGACGAAGCAGACCCCTAAAGATTAAGGAGACCGCCGCCGTTAAGGCGCCGGCGTAGCAGAGGAAGCGGGGCCGACCCCCAAAAATCAAGGAGACTACCGTACCGGAGCCGAAGCGCTAGTGCGTAATACTAAGCGGGGGGCCCCTTTACCGCTACTGTTAGGGTGGGAATAGCCTTACAGGGAGTAGTTGGTACACAGGTAGTAGTTGGCGTAACTGGTTAGACAACGAGGTCTGGCCGGTAGGTTAAGCTGACTAAGAAGGCGGCTAAGGCGGGGAGGGTGTAAGTCTGGGCTAGTTATTAAGAGGAGGTGTTAAGTCCTTGAGATTGCGCGTGTGTATCTAGTTTTGGTGTGTTTTGTTAGATATATAGATGTCTAAATCTTGCCTGTAGGACTACGCCTTATTTTGGCTGTCTATTTTACCGTGGGGTGTCCGGATCGTTGTTGTGGCAGTTGTCTTGGTTGTTGTCTTGATCGCTCTCTTGGCTGTTTGTCTTTGCGTTGGCAACCTCTCGGGGGCTGGCACCCCCTTCCCATATATAACCCTAACCCTTCACCAAAAATCGGGGACTACTGCACCCCTAGCCAAAAGGACTACTGCACCCCTAGCAATTGCCTAAAGATAAGGTTATTGTCGAACTGCAGCGGCAGTTCTTGGCGCTCAGGCGCGCAGGCGCCTTACCGCTCCAGGCTAGGCTGGAGCGCAGGAGCCTTACGTCATGTGCTCTCCTCACACACAGGGAGCTTTCTTTTGTATTTAGTCTGGGAGCTTCGCTCCCACCCTTTCTACCTAATCAAGTCACTTTGCAACTGCACTTCCGCTGCTCCCATGAGCTCCGTACCCTCAGTGAAACGTTCCACAGTTATGCTTGAGATTTTTTATAATGGTTGGAGCCTATCCTACCTCTTCTTATCGGTATATTATGACTTGACGAATCTACTGTGTTTGACATACTTTCTGACCGCTATGTATGTAACCGTCTGAGACTAAATTGTAACTAGCCAGAGCTGATCGGCGATCGCGGGTTTATTGGGCCTTGCTGCTGCGTTGTTGATAATGAGATTGCTGATGAGATGTCTCTGGAGGAAACCAGCCGTACGTAAAGATTTATGTCTTTTAATGCAGCCCCTTAGTGTGGTTTAGAGCCGATGAGTCTGCCTTATAAATGGGGCACTTACCTGGTTCATGTGTTATTAATAGATCGTCAAGTGATTAAAGGCTATGCTGTGTTATGGCTCGTACACGGCCATCTCCTTGCAGGCTTTTCTCATTCGCCAAGTACCATCATCCTCCTATTCCAGAAAAATTAACTCCATCCGAGTGTGCCTATCTCGGTCCTTACCAAAGCACATGCTGCCAGTGAGGAGGACGACCTAGTGTCTTCAGCGTTAGGATATCCGCGACCTCTTCAGATCGCTGCGAGGTGCTTTGAGGACATGTGCCTCGTGGCGAAGGACAAGGATCGAGTCGTTTGGTTCATGAAAAGCTACCTGGACATCAAGTTGGCAGGAGATGGGGCGGAGGACTTGGGGGACGATGATCTAGAAGAGAACAGCGAGCGAGCCGGAGATCAAACAGCGGGGTCTTTTGGGGAGGAAACAGGGAGGGATGGTGACCAGCCAGAAAGTGTGTATGAAGTGAATGCTTGACATAATTGGCAGCAGCCCAATGGTTTACCCGAAGTGGTACTGCGATTTCCATGTTCGTACATAATCATCCTGGTCTTAATGAGCAGTGGCTGGGGGGAACTGGCCATTCCTAGCATGAATAATAAAATCTCCCCCTGATATTGTAAATACAATAACAATGTTTATACAAGTATGCTTCATTTGTCATGAACGGTCAGTTGGTCGTCCCTGGCTCAAAGGCCCCTGATACAGTGCCCACACAGTGACCACACTGTCTTCTCGTCAGAAGCCATCATGCTGTTTGGCCCGAGCAATACATTGAATCGCTGAGGCGTATCTCACAGCCGCAAATGGGCGGTGGCGGAGCGTGGTGGTGTGCAATCTCGGCAGCGCAGCACGGCCCTCTGTTAGTACCCCACAGATAAATAATCATTGGGAGTAACCCACGTCACTGAATTTCGACAGCTCAATTGAAGACTCGGCTCGCTGAAGGCCCCAACCCTGACCGAAGATGGATCGGCCGATACCATTGATCGGCATTACTCCGGCTGATGAAAACACTGGCATCCAGCCAGACTCAACTCAGCCTCTCAGCCCGCATGGAACCCTCAGCCGAAGCGTCACCTCTTTGGCTGGCGGAAGAGATCTGAGCTGGCCGTCGTGCGCTGAGAGCTACTGTCCGAGCCTGTAGGTCTTCCGGTTACCCCGACCACTCAGACTTCCAGGAGGCACTCCAATAGCTCAGCAAACATTTACTTGCACGACACGTGAAGCTAACAACACGATCCAGAATCTCTGGCCAGCATGCAGTTCAAGACTTGGTCGTGTTTGAGAAGCTTTTATCGAAGAAGAGCGCGATCTCAGTCATAAGTCGACAAGATAATCTAAAAGGTATTTTGTTTTGGAATGCACCTCGCGGGCTATGCGGCACATATCTAGGCTGGGCCATGTTTCCGTCGTAGACTTACAAGAATCTAGTACGCGAACTTGTTGTTGATGATCATCACTCAAGCGAATTCCACGAGGTAAGTGAGCATCGATTTTGTTGCCAAAAACGCGCGAGAGTTCCTTGACAGCTGACACAACTGCTTCTAGCTGCTGAAAAGCAACCCCTTCACCGCCTGGTATAGCCATTCTTACTCGATGTGCCGTCCCTATTCAACTAGGTACTCTTTCTGATCACCCGGCAGTTTTGTCAGCCGTTTCCCCCTGAATCCAACCGGACCAACCCCACCCGAGTACCACAGGCGACTCCAGATATCCGCCAGGGCCTTTCGCTGGCTGCTAACACGGCTCGAGGTATCACCTTCTATCGTCGCGATGATGTTGTCTGGGACGGCTAAAGCACCTTCATTCGGACCGCTGTCACGGACTCTCCGGCCGGGAACACCAAGGGAGACGCGCCTGGTATGGTATGTTGTCCCGATTCGGATCTCGGTTCCCTGCAGCGATGATCAGCAGAAGCATGCTCTCAGCAACAACAACCCCAACGACCCGTCCGGATATCTGCATCTAGAGGCGGTGATGAAGGATGTACGGTCTTCTAGCATTGCGATTCACATGCGTCATGGCCAGCAAACTACCACTGCGCTGTGCATCGACTTTCAGGATGGCAGGTGGTTCGAGCACTTGGAGACGCCGTATGTCCGTCTCAAAGAGGTGCTGGGCCGAGGAGATGGGGAGAGAAAGTCGCTGGAGTGTCCCTGCGCTTTACATCTGATTATATTTTCGAGCGCGGAGAGGTGGTGGCAAGAGGTGATGAAGGGGATCAACCAGGAGGTTCTGGTCCAAGTAGGTTTCCAGTCCCTTTCTCTCTTTTTCCTTTCCCAGGCCCCTATCTTATTTGATTCTAGGAGCGTCAAATTTTAGAACGCCTTGTTTTGACGGAGCTCTCCCCCCATCACGGAGAGATGACAAAGAGTCTGCACGCCTTGGTAGCGCATGTGCAACGGTACAAGTCAGAGCTGCAGACTCCCTTGCGCATCATCCGCGGCCTGCAAGACACCACGTCAGACCGCTCAGCTTGTCATGGAGCGTCCAGTCAGCATTCCATGTCTCTACCGTCGAATTTGGCTGAAATTGGCTGCCTCTTTGAGGGACTTACTTTGGTTGTCGAGGAGTTAGAGCAGAAAGTCCTGAGACTTATTAAGTTGGTACGGGTCACAGATATAGCCCCCTGAGTAAATGACTGTGAGCGATTCAAGCTAACCATTTCCCAGCTCTCAGCAGATCTTCTTAGGTCGCATGGCACGAGAGTCGCAAAAGATGGCGAGGGATATGAGAATGGACAGCATTTCCATGAAGACAGTGAGATCAAGACTAGCAGCCCGCCAAACTTTGGTGACACACGGGTGTTCTTTAGGAGCTGACATGGCGATATTGCTAGATTGCTCTTCTTACGATGTTTTTTCTGCCGGCGACGTCGTACGCTGTAAGTTTGCTTCTGGAATATCCTTCGACGTTTCTTCTTGCAATGTGAGACCAGAGACTAACATGGTGCTATCCCGGCCCACACAGGCGATCCTGTCTATGCCGTTCTTCGACCAAGATGCATGGATGGGCACTGTGGGGTATTTATGGGTATGGGTGGTGTTGACAGTACCGACCACAGTGGTGGCAGCTATGATTTATGTGATATTTACGAAGCGGGGCCTGAAAAAAGAGAGCGACGCCCAGGGCCAGGAGGAGGAAGACGCCGACTTGAGCAGTGTGAATTTTGACCTTGAACCTTGAGATATCAGAGGCAGAATCTCCAGATCTGGGATCAACATGGGCATACCCCTAGTGGTTTTCTCGGAGTTAGGAGAAATGAATACTACAGAGTGTGAAATTTGAAGCGAATCAAACTATTCCCGTTGCCCTAGCATAACATGAAGCCGGGGTAGCAATCTGATCAAATTCTGGACTGATCGCGCGCTTTGGCCCTCAGGATCACTCAAAGCAACCTTTACCTCGGGTATATTTCTCATCCTCTCAAACCGATCCTCTGGTGAAACGCCTCTGTCGATGTTGGGCCAGCGGAGAAGGTGGTGCACAAAGACAGCAATGCTATGGTGCGCTTGGCTTTCTACGTTGGCGAAAAGGACTCCAAGGCGGCGAAAATCCGCGAGAGTTGTCGGAGGAAGTAGTGGCGTCTCGGCGAGATCTCGAACTGCGATTGAGACTTTGTAGTCAAACTGTGTGAATCGGGTCCGCAAATATGCCGCCAGCTCCTCGACTGTCTTGAAGTGCATCGATACCTTGCGCAGCGAGTCCCACCGGAAGAATGACCGCGCAGCCTTGGGGTTGTCAACCAAGAGCAGCAAGGCCTTGGCAGTGTTTAGCGTGACGGCATCAACGTCCTTCTCCAGACGGCAATATGCCTCGGTCAGCTGGTAGAGGAAGCGTAGGAAAACGATCGTCCTACGTTTCTCGGCGCTGAGCAGGCCCTTGTGGCGCGAGTCGGAAAGCGCTGCGTTGGCCACGATGAAGCCGTCCATGGGATTGCGGAGGAGCGCTGGGGGTTTGTGGTCGACTGTGAGGCAGTCTCGGAACCCGCGGATGATGACCTCATGGAGTGGGCCGACACCCATGTTGATATGTTCATTTTCTCTGGTCAACCGGGGCGGTATTTCCTCAACCTCTGCTTCGACAAGCAGCATGTCCAACTCCCATCGAATTGCCCTCTGAAATGCCAAGTCTTGCTCCTCTTCAACGCCATCATTCCCCCCGTCCATACCAAGGCCTGCGTGCAAAAGGCGTTCTGATTTGGCGTAGAGGATACTAAAGAAGACCAGTGGTGCGTCGGAGTGCGCGAATCTGTGCTGTGTTCCGACACTGAAAGACTGCAGCCACGCGGTTTTGTTCGCCATGTACGAGACAAGCGGCAGGGCGGACACAACCGTTTCGCCGTAACTGGTTGAGAATCCGTGCCCAAAGCCCTCGACACAGCTGCTGCATGCGAGGATGCGTGAGATGATGTCGGTTTCCGCGTAGTTGCCCATTGTCAGGGGAAAGGCAAGTCTCGACATGCTTCCTGGTTCGGGGAAATTGGGCGTGCGCTTGACCGTTGGGGGCGCAACCAGGAGGAGGTGAACCACAGAACTGCTGCCGCAGACCGTGCATAACGTCCGATAGGCGAGCTTTGGGTTCGACGGCAACGTAAACCCGGTCTTGATTGGCGGACGCCCCTGTTCATAGGTGCCTTCGTCGATGTTGCGGAAGTTGTCGGCAGCAATTATGACGGACATTCCCGACGTTCGTCTCATGTAGCCGTAGGAACTTCGACGAATGTGGCTACATGTAGGGGGGTTGACTTCAAAAGGCGCATTCCGGTCGGAGACTCTCCGATTGCTGGTAACTCCAACCGAACCTAAACCTGGTTTTGTCCCAGACCCCCCGTCAGTGTCGAAAGCAGATCCTCCTGGGGGAGTTGTGATGTTAGCGTTACGACTGTGGGGATGAGGCTGGAGAAGATCGCGTATTCAACTTACCACTTCCCGAAGCCAGGTCTGCCGCCACCTTGTCCAAAAGCCGTGACGGTTTCTGTGGCGCCTCCCTCAGACCTTGTTCATGGTCAAGAACACCATCAGTCCGGTCGAGCTTGTCAAGCCAGTCCAGGAGCTTGCCCTCGACACCCCGTGATTTCGCGGTGAGCGTAATCGTTTTCAAGTTCTCCTCGTTGTCGAGTATTGTGCCCACTATCTCTTCTGAGACGGGGAGTTTCTCCAGGAAGGTGTCAAGGTCCAGCTTAGATTTCCCTCCATTCAGCAAGATCTCGTTGGAATTAAGGTTGTGTATTAGGGGCGGTACATGAACTCTCATCAAGTTCTCGTACGACGTCTGTGGCAATTCCTCCCATGTGGTGTCATAGTCGAAATGGGGATTTTTAGATCCTCGCGGAAGAAGGGCGGAAAAACAGCCCTTTGTCTGGATAACGTAGGTTTTGTTGAATTCCACATTGGTGTAGAGGAACGCCACGTGGGGGCTCGTAGCGAAGACGGAAAGGCCGACGGTGATGTTGCATTGACTAGGCCGCTCGAGCTGGTCACCGAACACGGCGACTACAGCACCTTTTCCGTGCAATCCGTAGTCGGCCAGACTCCTTGCGAACTAGTGGACAAGCGGCTTTTCGATGAGCCCATCCGTCAGGAGAAACCAGAAGGACGATTTCTGCAGCTGGAAACGACAATCAGGATCAGCCAAGATAGCGTTGGGATCCGTCCCACCGCCTGAGTCCAGGTCGCCTAGGCGATGGACTGGGAGGGGCTGATGCGCGCCGTCGTTCCAGGGCAGAATGGTGATGTTGCCGAGCAGTTTGGGTGGGATTAGAGAGCAGATACTGCGGACCGCCTTTTGTTCCGCCGCCAGCGTGTCGCCGTAAGTGCTACCCGAAACATCGACAGCAATGCAAATAGTAGAATCCCTGAACAGGCCGCCTGTCTGCGTGGAGCCAGCTGGTTCGTCTCGTGCCTTTGTTGTACCGGTCGTGATTGTCGCATCGTCCTTGTCAGCGGCGACGGGTACCGGCGTTCCGACATCAGCATCGTCAATTTCCATGGCCTGCTTTTCTTCCGTAGATGCATGCACTTCAAAAGAGGATGACAGAAGCTACCTATGTAGGTTTGGTTTTTGGACTGTCCGCAAAAAAAGGGACATGGAAGGGGTGGGGTAGAAAAAAGCATGACTTTACTTCTGCAGCTTAGTGGGTAGCGAGCCTGACGCTGGGTTGACCGAGGCGACGCTCTCCGGAATGAGCGAGTTCGTAGCAAGCAGTTGACAAAATAAAACGCACTGCGTACCTCGCAGTACTTCAGTAATGCCTAGGAGATGCTTGTCTTGACATGTATCTCGAAGTACCCTCACGCCACTACCGTATCTCCTGACGATATAGTCCTAACAGACGCCCGAGGGAATGCATTAGAATTCCTGTTAGGCTGTCATCGTCTGCACAGGCCACCCCTCTTTGCAGTGCGGTGTATTTTGTCAAACGCAACAAACTGCATTTCTGCCTAGGTGGCTGCATATCACTGCCGACAACCAAGACGAGAAATCAGCCCCGCCGGCTGCCTCCGTGGCAGACGCATCACACCACTGCCTCAGGCAACGACACCCTCTTCACAACTCAGGCAAATCCGACAAACCAACTAAATAAAAAACTCATCAGTCAAAAATTAGCCATATCCGAGCCTGCATCGAAACGATTCTGCTACCGGCAAACAACATGGACTGACTAGCAAATTCCACGCCTGAAGACAGCCAGGCGGAAACCACGCCTTCCAAGACAGAGCTATCACAGGGCCTCCCCTACACGTCATTCTATGACCCAAAATGGACGATAGGGGTCATCGGCGGTTCAACGAGACTCCTGTCCCAGGGTACTCGCAACAACACGGCACTGTTTCGGCCTCGACAGGACCCACGAGTTCTGGGTGATAGTGGCGCAGAGACTTCGGGGCCCGTTACAAGCGGAGGACAAGCCCCTTCGGACAACGGCGGCCGAAGTAGCAGTGCGTGGTCAGAATACTCAACTGCAGCCCACAAGCCTTCAAACACATGTACGATAACGCTTCGGTTTGCGCAGATACCAGCGACGGAATGGTGACGTACTGACTGTGCGTGCGAAACGATCATAGGAGATCGGACATGACTATATGAGGATATTCGCCTGCTCCCCATCATACTAGCTTGGCTGATGAGTGAGTGGCGGTAACCTCCATGAGAGTTGGGAGGAAGGGGAAAGGGGCGATAAAGGGTTGGGCTAGCGTGGGGAAAGGGCGGCGGGGAGAGTGTCTTGATGCTGGGCTACCTGTGTGCTAACAACTGGGACCTTGCAAAAAGCTACCATTCGGGCCTAAGGGCACTTCCTAGATGTCGAACACTGTGTAGTTCCTGAGCAGGGTGGCTAAGAGTAGTGCGGGTGATTGGACTTATCAAGAGCTGCTTTCAGGTAAACATTAAATGCGTAACGCAAGGCCCCGATTATGTCCTAAAAAAAGGGAGATCCCCCCTTAACAGTCATTAAATAACACACAAACAACGTTTGCCGCCCCCTGGAAATTCGCTTGGGGTAGATTCACCCTGATCCATTCCATATCAGGATCAATCCCAAAGGTCAGATGCCGAGAAGCCACGCGGCAGAAAGAACGGCGGGAGGACCAACTACGGAAATTCCGCAGAGAGCAAGAGGCAGTAAGGGAGCGGAGGGAAGAAAGAAAGAGAAAGGAAGAGGAGGAGCGTAAGTGCATTCTTGAAACCCACCACCGATATCAGTTAAACCATTAACCAGGAATCCAGTCAAGTATCGCCACCGCGATTGTCTTCCATTCGAATTCTTCAAGCTCGACTTCGGACCCCCACCAAAGGTCCCGGGACTCATAACACCAGAAATCCCGCCAGTCCGAGGTCTTAAATCGGATGAGGAGTGGTGATCTGCATTATAAAGTGTGGAACGTTTCACTGAGGGTACGGAGCTCATAGGAGCAGCGGAAGTGCAGTTGCAAAGTGACTTGATTAGGTAGAAAGGGTGGGAGCGAAGCTCCCAGACTAAATACAAAAGAGAGCTCCCTGTGTGTGAGGAGAGCACATGACGAAAGGCTCCTGCGT
>Ga0247780_1000071_pt1 | contig 91612 bp, 98 predicted proteins | sample UWRJL079202R5_FD_179927 | JGI IMG/M metagenome (GOLD analysis project Ga0247780, IMG submission 179927) | Plant litter microbial communities from Arlington Agricultural Research Station in Wisconsin, United States - UWRJ-L079-202R-5 | ecosystem: Environmental > Terrestrial > Plant litter >...
GCGCTTTGTGAAGACGAGATTGTCGGCACGATGAGCCTGCGGGATGCTGGGGAAACCCCAGCCGAGGTGTGAGAGTTCACAAATAACAAGGATCCAAAAACGCGACGCATCCTCTTAGATGAAGAGGTCGTCCAAATCGTGGCAGAAATTCCGTTGGGGGAGTCTGGGGTGTCTGACGAAGAAGAGGGTGGGGCCTCCGCACAAGCTGAAAGGGCTAGAAATCTTATGGCTGAGGTGGCCGGCATCTGGGGTGGTGAGCAGGTTGGTATCACGACGGGATTCAGAGTTGGTCGTGGTTCCAACACCACAACCCAGGACGGTCTCCCCGCTTCGAACAATGACGGCTCAGGCTCAGGGCTGTGATTTGGGTACCCGGATACCGAGAATACTAAACTATACTTCACATTAGACCGCAATAACCAACGTCAAGTGAAAGCTCCCAAAGTTAAATACAATAATTACACAGGAAACGGATGTTTATATTCCAGCACACAGGTGCTAAACTCAGCCAAAATCAACCCTCAATCCAACAGTTGGGTGCATCAGACTTGGCACTTACACAATGACACGTACTGACGGGATGTTGGTCAGCTCGCCCGCCCAACTGGGTCGTGATAGGGATCCCCCAATGTAGCCAACAGCATCTTGGCGCCAATTGGAACGCACCCACCCCGCAGAACATCAATACTAGACCTGCACATGGCTTGTCTTGCAGGAATGCACAGAAATCACACGTCCCGAGCGGGAGCCAACAGCAGTGCAAGGGTGCAGAATGGGATCGGTATACTGGAATGAGACTATCGGATGGAGGACTTGGCTCTCGGCATTTTGGCGCCGGGTATCTACGGCACAGTGCCTACATAACCCAGCTCGTAGATACTAAGTCTGCTTCACCTCCCCTCCCTCCCGTTTTCCACTCTCACCCACGGTGACCCCGGCATTTTGCCAAGATGTCCACCGACGAGAAAGACCCCAATAAACCTCCAAGCCATGTCGGCGAGATAAGCCCGCCTCCTACTTCGGTGCCACCTGATGTTGACGACGCATGGAAGTTCCTCGACACGAATCGCGACGCCTATGTGGACGATGGAGAGGAGTCCGTTAACATGGCGGCCATCCGGCGCAAGATCGACTACCGGATTCTGCCGTTGGGCTTCCTCCTGTTCACGATGCAGTTTACGGATAAGCTGGTTCTGAATGTAAGTTCCTGGTATTGAAAGGAATTGTTTTGGTACTAGTGTAGCTGATATTTTCACAGTACGCCGGTGTCATGACCCTGCGCGAGGATCTCAAACTGACAGGGAACGACTTCTCCAACCTCGTCACGGCCACCTACGTCGCCATTGCGATATGGGTGCTCCCAACCGGTAACACTCCCCTTTTCTCCTGTTTCCCGTCTCCAATCCAATCCCCCCTTTCTTGCCTTCCTTTTCCCCTTTTTTCCTCCCAATTTCAGCCCCTCTCTCAGTCCCGCTAATCCATCCCACCCTCTCTCTCCCCACTAACCCTCCCTCCAGTCTATCTAGTCCAACGCTTCCCCTCCGCCAAATTCCTCGCCATGAACGCCATCCTCTGGGGCCTCTCCACCGCGCTCGGCGCCCTCGCCCATAATTTCACCACCCTCCTCGCCACGCGCATCTTCCTCGGAATCTTCGAAGCCACCTGCGCCCCCTCGCTCATGCTAATCGCCGGCCGATGGTACACTAAGTCCGAGCAAGCCCCGCGGATTTCCTTCTGGCTTACGGGTCTCGGGGCGGGACAGATTTTCGGAGGGGCAGTGTCGTATGGGTTTCAGTCGATGGCGCCGGGGGGGATGGCCGGGTGGAGGGTCATGTTTGTGGTGCTGGGGCGGTGACGGTGGGGTTTGGGGGGCTGACGTGGTGGTTGATGCCGGATAATCCGATGGGTGCGGGGTGGTTGAGTGAGAGGGAGAAGGTCGCGGTGTTGAGGCATATTAGTGTTAATCAGACGGGGGTTGAGAATCGGAGGGTGAGGGTGGGAGAGATTTGGGAGGCGTTGAGGGATATGCAGGTTTGGTTGGTTTGGATTACGGTGCCGTTGGTGAGTTTCTTTTCTTTGAGGGGGAGATATAGAGAAAACTTGAAAAAATGAAAAAGGATGGAGGGTGAGATGGCTTGAGGAACAGGGCTGACGTGATGCAGTTGACGGGCACCGCTGGGGTGACTGTTGCGTACTCGGCCACACTCATTCGAAACTTTGGATACACGTCGAAACAGGCCACGCTGCTGAATATGCCCGGGGGCCTGGTCAGCATTGCCACTACAATCATCCCAGGGCTGGCTGTTGGCCGTGGCGGCCATCGGTGGGCATGGGCTCTGGGGATGCTCGTCCCGACGTACGATTTTCTCCCCTTTTTTCACATTTTAGGACACGATCTCCTAATTATGATGTAACCGCTTTTTAGAGTCCTCGGCTCGGCCCTCGTATCCTTCCTCCCCGCCTCCAGCAAAGCAGGTCTCCTCGCCGGCATCTACCTCATCAACTGCATCCCAGGCCCCACAAGCATCCTCTACAATGTAAGACCTCCCCCTTTTCTTTTATTTATACTTCTATACAAAAGCAACCCTAACAAACCCCAGTGGGCACCCGCCAACGTCGCCGGCGCCACCAAACGCGCCTTCGTCACCTCCATCATGGCCGGCCTCTCCGCAGCCGGCAGCGCCGCCGGCCCGCAGAGCTTCCAGGCCCGCGACGCACCGGACTACCGCCCGGCGAAGATCACCACGATGTCAACGCAAGCCGCGGCTGGATGCACTATTTTCATGCTGTTTCTGTGGTATGTGTGGCAGAATCGGAGTCGCCGGAAGGGGGCGGAGCAGCAGACTAGGGAGGGGTTCATGAGTCCCGAGGTGTGGGCAAGACTGACGGATTGGGAGAATGAGGGGTTTAGGTATGTTTATTAGAGGGGCCAGAAACGTGAGGGGGTATGCTATGATATCTGGAAGCTGTGGACGGCTGTTGGGGATTGATGGGTGGAGGGTGATAAGGGTGCTAAGGTAGAGTTTTATGTAGGTACCTACCTCTATAGCCTCACCCGACAATTTTTTCTATCCAAATCCGTATTAGTCGCAAATCCTGAGCTTGGGGTGAGCCGCACTGAGGGCCGCCCTTGCGGAAATTTGCCCCAGCTATACTTGCTGTGACTATAAATGAGGCGGTGTGTTGCAAGGAAACCTATGCCCAATTTTGGGACACTAGCGCCCCTGCACGTAATGGTGGCTTTCCCTCGCCACGTAACTACCGTTTTCTCTTTCCCACCCGAGAAATCACCATTACAATTATGGGTTAATTAGAACTTCGAATTGTATGCGCTCTGTTGAACTATCTAGTATAGACACTGTGCTATAAAGGCAAAGCGAACCAGGAAGAGGTATTAAGTAACTGTGACTTGGTGAGACAATAAAGAAGAGGGCTGGAGAAACAGCGCTGTAATCGACCGTTGGGGGACTTATGTAGCTGAGGTGGTAGTGTTCCAAGCACATCGAGCGTTTGCGGACTGGGAAAAGCGAGTGAGAACACTGGCTGTAGTGTGTGTTTGCGCAGAGTCTACTACGAGAACCACCGGCAATTCGTTGAATAGGGCCGAGAAATCTAGCGTGTCCTGACATTATGTTCGTCGCGCACACCGGGGTCACTCAGTGAGCCACCGGGGACCTGAGTCTGGGTGTCTTCATGCTGTCCATTTTCTTCGTGTTGCCCCATCAGCGCGGGGGATTCAGCAGCATTCCCACGCGGAGTGGAGCAGTGGTCCAAGCCTGCGCGCAGGATGTCTTCGGCATTGTCATCGAGGTTGCGAAGCCGCAGCTCTAGCCCGCGTGACTCAAGCTCTTCGCGCAGAATCTAGACTCACAGCATGCCTTGAGCAACCCGTTCCATTACATTAGTGAGCAGGTAAATTCCCCTTTGAGGCTCACCCCACTAATAAGTGTAGATCTAGAGAAGGACGACCCTCCTACAAAGTGCAAAATCGCTTGGCCGTCAGACTGCCCAAAGAACAATTGCGTTGTGCCCGCCATTGCCAATTATGTGAGCTGAACTAGTCTTTCTCAACTCTGAGCCCTGCTGATGACACGGTTCTCGCAAGACCTCAATCGTCCTTGACCAGCGTCAGTCTCTGATCTAGTGCAAGAATGCCACTATGTTACCATGCACCTGATCGGTGACCTCCATCAGCCGTTGCACGTTGTCTGCTGGAAGACAGGTAGCAATAAACTGGAGTCTCTCTGCTGGAAGCGCTCTCCCCCTCCGGCGGGAAAAACCGCTGTAGCGGCGGCTTGAACTTGTATGCTCTGTGGGATACCCATCTCGCACATGAGCTGCGTGGTCTGCAAGTGAGTCTTGATAAGGTGCACGAGAAGCAGGCTGCGGCTTAGTGGGCTGACGATTTGTTCTTGCAGCAGCGCGCGGTAGGCGTTGTCGGCGGTGAAGGCGAATGTGCTGAGCTGGGGACGATAGATTGTATTGCAGGGTGGACGAAAGAATTGAATGCCTTGGTGCAGCCATGTGTCTAAGTGCTGGGAGAGGTGGATCTTGGAGAATGACTTCAGCGAAGCGTACTTTGACGAAAACTGGGAGATGGTGGAAGACCAGATCGGCCAGGCGGGTTTGAGGTTGGCCGCTTGGATGAATGCCATTGCCGCGGTGACTTCGAGGAGGGGCGAGGATATCTGAACATTGGCACGGGAAACTATTAGCAGGTGAGATCCTCAGACAGAGGGTTTTATAGGTACTCCTTCGCAAGCTCCTTCAATTTGATGTCTTGTCCATCTACCTGTGGGCTGGTCGTTCTATCGCTTGGAGAGACTGGACCCTAACCCAGTCGATGTGATTGGGCGAGAGGTGGTTGCGTGCAACAGGATTCGGAGCAACACGCCAATCCAAGGTTTTTGGAGCGCTTTCCGCGGTGAAATGCGCTTAGCAGGAATGCGGGGTCGCTGCTTCTTTTCATCGACTTTGGCAACCCACCAACTTTCTTACACCATCGAAACATTCTCGCAAACACCCCTCATCCAACTTGCTCTTGAAACTTGCCTCATGACGACCTTGAACGAACTTCAAGCAACTCTAGCGGCGTTTGCTGCCGAGCGCGACTGGGACAGAGGATTTACTCCGGAAAATCTCGCTAAGAGCATCTCAATCGAAGCCGCCGAGCTACTCGAGTGTTATCAGTGGGGCAAAGAGCCCGATCCGAAGGACGTGCGTTATGAACTAGCAGACGTCTTGACCTACTGTCTGCAGATGGCCCGTCGTCTCGGGGTCGATCCCGCTCAAATTGTCCTGGAGAAGCTTGAGGTCACGCGAAAGAAGTACCCCGTTAAGGAAGCAGAGACGAACAAACCCGAAGATGACGCCCAAAGCCCCGCGATCTGAAGTCTCGGTAGGCCGGGATCGGACGCTTTTCGGCGGGTCCTCTAGGGCCGCGTGGGGCCACCTGATTTGCTGAAGGACGAATTTTAGGGCGTTGTCGAATTTGGACGGAAGGAAGCCAAAGAGCTACAGACAGACCAATTCGCACACATCAATTCCACCATTCCAAGAGTGCTAGCGCTTCTGATAGGCGACTATATAACCTTCTCCTCAACATTCCTGTTGGTTTCTAACCCCAGTGAGTCACAGAAGCAATTACGTGGCCTACTGCCACTATTCCAACTTTGTATAGTAGCTAGAAGGCTTTAGAAGCCGACCACAGCCTACAAAAGGCCCTCTCCTCTCCTGTATCTAGCCTTCTATAAGCAAGCAATTCACACCACTCATTCAGTCATATACAAAGGCACTGCCTCTGTACCTCAGGCCTTCTTTTACTTCCTACAGCGTTTCCAGCGCTGTAACTGGCTTGGAACAGTACCGCTCTACTTCCTCTGAGCAACAGGCCTGTACTACAGGCCTGTGGAACCCTACTGTGTAACAATTCCTAATCCTCACTGAATACACACCCAATGTATTAACTCCCGGCGGCTAAGCCGAAAGAGCAACTATACTAATATACATGTATAATTCTCAAGATGTATCAGAAAGAAAGTAGTTCTGGCCAGAGGCCAGAACAACATCAAAGCGAAGACTCTGGAAAGTGCCAGAACTGTGGATTTGTCAATAGTGGCCACAACCACGCAATGGTTTGCCACAACCACGACTATAAATAGGAGCTCTCTGGCATTTCCAGAGAGCCGCAGCGCAGAACAGATAAGCAGTACAATCAAGCAGTTTCAATCCAGAATGCAGTGTTTCTGACAGTTCTGCCGTGAGATTGATCCAGCAGTTTACGGGGTCTGGCTCGACCTGGGGATGAGAGATAAGTTTAGATGCCAGGGCTGGCGACAGATGAGAAGCGGTCTTGCTACGAGTGCACACTTGGTCTTGTGGCCAAGGTTTCCATTAGCTTGCCTGCACACTATAAGCAGCGGCATACAGTAATAGTGAACTTAGTCTATAAGGAACTTACTTCGATGTTTAGTCTTCCATTCACTAGCACCTTTAGGTGCAGCCTTGTACTTCCCAGTACGGGTCACAGTCATAATCTGTCTTAAATTTGACCAGGTGTAGGCTATAACACCAAAGCTTCCACAGTGTCTAGTAACACCAGCTAAAAGCCTTTATTGTATCTAGTAACGTAGGACTAGCTCCGATATTCATCACTCTCACTAACATCGGCATCGAAAGGTACAAAGCAGTATCCTATCTAGTTACCTAAGTGGAAGATTGTACTAATTAGAGATGTAGTCGCCGTTGACCAGGGTTTCCGCTAGCCTGGAAGCGACAGCAAGGATGTTGACGAGGAATCCGCCAATATCGGCGAGAAAGCAGCCCGTGTCACAGTGCAACTCCGAGTTCGTCTCCAGTGACAGGAGGATTTCCGGCAACACCTCCCGCATGATCTGGCCCACCCGAGGCTGCCGGTTGTAGCTCTGGACGCGCTGGAACAGGTATGACAGGTCGGCGGAAGCCATTGCCGTTGTTGTCTCTTCTCTTTTCTCTCTTCTCTCTTCTCTCTTCTCTCTTCTCTCTTCTCTCTTCTCTCTTCTCTCTTCTCTCTTCTCTCTTCTCTCTTCTCTCTTCTCTCCTTTCCCACCTCGCACCAGAGCCTCACGTTGCCTCATGTCGTTTTGTTTAGAAAGCAAGGCGGAAAGCATGGCGCTGCAACCAAACCAGGGTCGAATTCTTCGTTGCAGTTTCCATTAAATCTTGACCGCAACTCATCACCCCACTCCACTCTCCACTGTCACATCAGCGTCTGCCCTGCCTGTCCGCTTTTCAACGATGGAGCGACCCGCCAAAGTCGCACGCTTGGGAAGATCCTGGGCTCCCCGCATTCCCACAGAAGTGGGGCACGACGATGACCCTGGCACGGATCCTTCCCCCAGCAGCAGAGAAGAAAAGCGAACACTCCAAAGTACCGCTCAGGTTCCTCAAACAACCAAAGCGAACATGGAGCTCAGATACTGAGCCCCCTGCCTGGTAAATTGGCGACCCTAGCTCGCTTCCGCTCAGCGACTCTAGAGAAATGATACCCCTGCTCCCTCCACACTTTGGAGATATGAAAATAGGTGACAAACTTGACCGAACGTTGTTCGACTTCTGTGAGTGTTCCCTACGCATGTTCAGAGATCTCTTAACTGTGAGGCACAATCTGACAGACCATGTGGTACGCAATCAGTTACCACAGCTTTCTGCAGTAGCAGGACCGTCATCAAGAACGATAACACATATCTCAAACAAATCACACCCATGGCCCAGCGAAGCGCAGCTGTCAGACATGCTATGCTGGTTGTGGCTTCATCCTACGTGCTCGACTATCGTACATATGACGAGCTTAGGGTGCGAGCGAATTATCATTACCAGCGAGCGGTGACTCTCGTGGGCGAAGAGCTCAGGAAACCGTGGAATCGGACGCCTGGTGCAGGGGAAGCTCTGCTAGCCGCTCTGATTCTTTTATATCACACTCAGGTTAGCTCGGAGTTTATTTTGTCCCCCGGAAGGTTTACTTGTGTCCTCCATATCCACGTCCCCCTCTCCCCAATACTAATGCTGCGATTGCCGAGAGAAGATTGTCAACTGGGAAGCACATCAAGCAGGTGATTCCCAGCCGAGCTGGTACCGAGGAAACAAAATCGCCGAACAGATTCTCGACGAGTCCAACCCAGCTGTTCGCTTCCAGTCGCCGAGAAACGTCCAGTTTACCAAGGCCCGGTCTCACCTGGGAATTATTGTTTGTCTCGGGACCGTTATGAGCGACTATGTCACCCCTCTAAACCCAAGTGCCGGCAAATGCGGTTATACGTGGCTCATCCAAGGGAATATTCGCGAGCAGCGGCGGATCGATGGGTTCACCGGCCTCTCATGGGGGCTGATGCACTACTTTGTCAAGATCACCCATCTCTGCTCCCGGCTGTTGAAACGCCCCTCTTCGAGCGTGGTACGCTCAGTAGGCTGCGAGTTCGAGAGGAAGCTCAACAACTTCCAGCAATGGTCAGAGCTCTCTGAGGGCTTCGAAACATCGCAAGAACTGTTGAAGTCTGTGAGCTGGACGAGAATGGAAAAGTCACCACGGCTACCAAGGTGACCGAGCTAGTGGCTGAAAGCTACGTTGCTGCCGCGCAGATCTATCTTCATTGCCGTCTATTCGGGTGTGTTACTCTCTCTTGCTCATGCTTCAGAGTGTCCGACTGACACCTAATTTTCACATAGCCGAAGAAGAAATGACACTATCGTTGAAGCAATCCTCGACAGACTTCTGCTCACAATTCAGTACCAACCCGTCTCGGGCGACCTCTTCACCGCACAGACTCCTCTATTCTCCGTCGTGATCGGTAGCATCGTAGCCCACAAGCCGAAGGATCGAGACCTGATTCGCGCATGGTTTGAGCCCATCTGCGAAGGCTCCAGGGGAAACGTCCCCCCAGCTTACGAGGCCATCAAACAGGTTTGGGTCTGGTTAGATGCGGAGGAGGAGAAGCGTAATAGTCAGCAATCGGGGCCCTACCCGGAGTTTACTACAGGTCCGGACTCGGAGCAATCGGCCCCATGGTGGGAGGAGCTTGTGGCCATGCTAGTTGCAAAATTCGGTCGCATAAATCTTGCATGATATGCTTTGTTTCATGACCAATGCCAGGTTCTTCACGGCTTTAGTTGTATTCTTCCTATTCAAGCTTCTTGGCTCACAGTGTGGAGCCTGTATTCAGTCGTTGCTGTAATTTTCGCCACCTTTTACGGGGTTTATACCTCTTCTGTTACATGTTCGAGGAGGCTGTGCTGAGTTGAAGTTGATTACAATGAGCAATATTACACGCTACGACAGGAGTTGGTCCGGCTGTTGCTGCTACCTTGACCTTGGAGACCGTTGTCGAATCAATACCTATTCAACTGCCAGCCGATCGAGCTCAACCGCCGAAAGGTCCGCACCCCTTCCCAAGCACATCCTCAGCCTTAATGAAATACTTTACGAGCCCGGATTTGTCTCACGTTACAGCCAATACAAAACCGGGATGCAGATTACCCGCTGACCGATTGCTTAGAGGCACAAACCCGGAAGGTTGCAGCTCGTACTCCCCAACTGCGCACTCGTGTATTTATTTTTTACAACCAGACAGCGACGCCAACCCATTCCTTAGGTAGCCTCGAGTGATGCATTCTAGATTTTGCATGCCCGTGATGTCAATAGTGTCTCAATCGGCCCGAGTTGCACAGCGGAGGTTGTGCCATTCTTGGCAAGAATGTTGCGTTCGCTTCGAGTATGCATAAGAACTCGGGGCTGTGTTGGAGATATTTGGGGCTATTTCCTGTGGCTTTTGGGGGCTTTTGACACTCAATGTGACATTGAACCCGTTCGGTTACTCTGCCTTCATTTGCAGTACTACATAAGGAGGAGCAACTACAGACCGTCTTATGTCGACGGGGCCATCGTGTGTTGATGGCGGTTGAAGGCTTGATGTATGTGGTATGTTGAGCTGAGATGAGATGCTTCATGTGCGGTGTGTGGCATTTGACTTCGATGGCTGGAGTTGAAGTATAAAAGACGAGCGGCTCCTCCACGATCACCCCTTTCTTTTCCAGGCAGTCTCAGCACAATTGACATCTCAGCATCAGCTCAGCAAACCAACAAGCTTATCTACGTAGCGAACCTTCAAGTTCACCCCCATAACTCAAACCCTCCCAAGTAAGCCCTCTCAGACATCTCGCCCAGCTCCGGGCATGAAACTCACCCATTCTCCCTCCAGGCCGCCCAAAATGGTGAACGTATCCTTCCTCGCCCTCGCTTTGGCTACCACCATCGCCACCGTCAACGCCTGTGAGAGAACGTGCTCGCTGGACAGCGAGTCCGGCGGGTATTGCTACTATTCCTGCTGGCAGGCCTGCAGCAGCCTCTCCGAGACCACGGCTCGGAACAACTTTGGCAAGGCGCTCAGACGGGCCGGGCATGACTGTGTCGACACGGGCGCGAATGGGGAGAAGTGTAAAAAGACTAGCAGCTTTGGCAGCTGTGGCAGCCACTACTGGAACTGCGGCAGTGGTTGTTGAATCGGGTCAATGTGATGGATTCCATGCTTGCGGTGAATTGACGGTGGTGGAACGACGGCGATGGGTGGATATTGTTATCTCTGATCGTCTATCTCCGTTAGTATGCAGCGCGAAAATAGTTTGAGCCAACCAATTCCATCTCGCACAAGTTCAGGTGCCTCCGAGCTGAGAGAAAAACGGGTTGATGCTGGTCTACGACCGCCAGCTTGAGGAATTGAGTGACCAGGGGTGCATGCAACCAAACGGACATCCGCGCGTCGCGTGATGTGATGTGAACCTGGAAGCCGATCCAGAGTTGGACGTTGAAGGTTGAGAACGACGACTTCGAAGTCGAAGGGGGGGGGGGTATACCTCCGCGAATCGGCGAATTTTCTCTTGCACGCCGGCGGCAGTCAGTCACTCCCGACTTCAAGTCGATCATGACTGCCACCATGTAGTAGACTCCGAGTCTCGGAATGTACCAATCTGGGCAAGACCAACCAGGCGGGTAGGTGGCCCGCGGTGCGACATGTGGCAGTTGCCTTTTTGTCTTCAGTCGGAGAGGCAGGAAGTTGGATTCCGAGTCTTCAAATGTGTTTTGCCGGGATTTGTTGTTTGTTGCACGGGTCGTGATGCCCCGAAAGAGGCGGCGGCAATATCCACACCCATATCCGTCCGTGCCCCTATTCGAGCATCCCATTCTCCCGGACACACGCACTCTTTCCAGTATTTCCCCTCTCGGTACCTATGTAATAGGCAACAGAAAATTCTCCGCCACACCAGTTCACTAGTAGTATAACCCGAGGCGCTCCTCCGCCGTGATGCCTGTTTGGCTCTACCACCCGTCAACTATTCAGTCTACGTTCGTCGGATCCAATTCCCAACACTCGACTCACCACAATGGCTCCTCTCAGCCCAGCCTTCGCCCTCGCCTTCACGCTCTCCGCCCTCCTCCTCCCCGTCTTTGCATCCACCCTCCCCCGACAAGCGACCTCATGCGACGCCCCTCCAGCCACCTTCTCCACTGTCTCCGACCCCGGCCTCCCAGACCCCTGGAAATTCACGTCCGGAAAGCCCGTCACCACCGCCGCAGATTTCACCTGCCGCCAGTCCGAAATGAGCCGCATCGTGCAGCAGTTCGAGCTGGGCGACCTCCCTCCTGCACCGGATTCCGTGACCGCCACCCTCTCCGGGTCGTCCATGAGCCTGGTCATCAAAGTTGGTTCCAACTCGAAGACTGTCTCGGTGTCGATCACCAAGCCCGCGTCTGCTGGGGCGGCTGGGGGGCCGGCTATCATTGCTGTTGGCGGGGCATCGATTCCCATCCCGAGCGGGATGGGAAGAATTGCCTTTGGGAATGATGCGTGTGCGGCGCAGCAGAACCCGAATAGCCATGGGTCAGGCTGGTTTTTCGACCTGCATGGGAAGACGCACAGCGCGGGGGCAACGCTGGCGTGGGTGTGGTGCGTGGGACGGATTATCGACGGGTTGGAGCAGCTTGGGGCGGCGAAGACGGGGGTTGATCCGAAGCGGTTGGGTGTGACGGGGTGTAGTCGCAATGGGAAGGGGGCGTTCATGGTGGGCGCGTTTGAGCCGCGGATTGCGCTGACGATTCCGCAGGAGTCGGGGTCCGGCGGGGCGGCGTCGTGGCGGATCAGCGATAGTGAGTTTGCGAAGGGGAAGAATATCCAGACGGCGCATCAGATTGTGAGGGAGAATGCGTGGTTCTCGCCGCGGTTTACCACCTATGTGAACAAGACGGATACAATTCCGGAGGATCATCACTTTCTGGCGGCGTTAGTGGCGCCGAGGGGGTTGTTTGTGATTGAGAATGATATTGATTGGTTGGGACCGGTGAGCACGACGGTCACGATGAAGGCAGGGAGGATGATCTATGATGCGTTGGGTGTCAAGGCGAATATGGGGTTTTCGTTGGTGGGCGGGCATAGCCATTGCAGCTTTCCGTCGGCGTCGAGTGCGGATCTGACGTCGTATATCAATCGGTTTTTGGGTGGGACGGGGAAGACGAACGATGTCGAGACGAGCAAGGCGACGGTCGTTATGGATGACTGGGTGAAGGGATGGTCCCCTGCGCCGAAGGGGATCAATCTTGCGACATGAAAGGGATAGGAATTTGTGAGATCGTTGAGATAGGCTTCTTGGGTCTCCAAATATCCACTCGGATACAGAATATAATTGTCTTGGCATTTCGTTGGTCGTTGAGAACAGTGAGCTGTACAGTGGCAATCAAGGCAAACTGCACTCCCAGCCGTGGGCTCATCGAATAGCTCTCAAAGCCCATAAACTCTGAGAGGATCTGCCTGTCGGGGTGTTACGGCAGCATGCCGTGCACCAACGGGATACAACCTCACTGTTACTCCAACTCGTCATGCCATTCCCCCAAGGTAGCAAGTAAGATAACTCCTAGGATTGTGCGGCCTAGGTTGTGTTGGAGCCTCCAACATCGACACTGAGGAACACCGTGGGGTTGGGTTCAAATCTGACCTGTCAGATCACGCGTCCCAAATCACGACACCAACCCAACTCAGCATCAGCCCCACGACAAAAGTGTGGCCAAGTCAGTGTATGCCTGCCGCGAATGCCGCGGACGCGTGACCCGATCTCTGCCGCGATAAGACCTCTGTTCGGTGGCGGCGGCGGGTGACGCGGTAAACTCGCTCCACTCTCCCCGCGCGGGCTTCCGGACGGGGTCCCGATTGCTTGCGGCCTCACCGAGGCCACCCCTACACCTCGAAGCCAAGATGCGGTGTCCTGTTTTTAGCGGAACTTTCCGTATTTCGACTGTGTTGGGCCTAACCGAGACCGAAGGGGAATTAGGGCCGTAATGAAGGGTCGTGACATATGTTTGTACCGGCAAACTTACGCACCAAAATACATCCGATCCGGATCCTGCGCGTTAGGTCGCATTATGACGGGAGTTGCAACGGTGCTGCTGCCGGATATTTTATCATTGGAAATGAGTCTGGACATGCAGTCAGCCGTCGCATTGCAGCCCGTTGGGATCGACGCTGCGTCTGTCGCCCTGAGCACAAGCTCCCACGTGAAAGCAACATGCGAACCAGACAAACTCCCCAAGAGCGAGCAAACCAGTTTATATCTGCGGGTGCAGCGATCCTCGCGGGCACTGCCTTGCTCAAGTGACCGCGCTGCGGGACGCTGCCGGTAGTGAACAGTGCTAGCGGAAGCGAGCCAATGGGGGCCTTGTGAGACGTGGGCGGCCGCGTGGTGGTGGTGAGTCCGTGCGACCTGTCAGTGGGTCGATTGAAGCTTCTCCCCACATCTTTTGACAGCGGTGGCGTTGCCGCAACACCTCCTTTTCTGTCCGCAGGTGGTCGCGCAGGGAACGCGGCGATGCTGGACATGAGTGGCTACCGGTGCGACAGCGCAGTACGAGATCTGGCGGTCCGTGGCGTGCATCTCGCGAGGGGCAGCTAATGGCAGCGCTGGAATGGCGTTTGCCGAGCCCCGGTCGCTGTTTGGGAACTTTTGGCGTGGTTTTCCGGGTTCGATGACGGTCCCTGAGAGCTCGACGGGAAAACAGCCAAGGCGCGCCGGGCGGGTCAATTTCAAGCGCATTCAGTGCTGCAACCCCGCATCGCCACCGCATTGGATGCCGCAGGCCTCCCTGAAGTTGGAAAGGGGGGAGGGCGGATGGTCCCATGTCGCATCGCAGCAAGATGCTGCCTGGACGTGCCCATTCGCTGCCGCACACCCAGCGCCGGCCAATGACCTGCAGACCTGGGCCATTCAAGAAATGACCCTGCCCTGCCCTCCAGGGTCCGACACCTTCCAGGCTTTTGGATGGTGAGAGGGTGTACGAAGCGAGGTTTGCTCACTTGGCGTAGGTGTGCGTTGCGGTGGCGGTTATAAAGATGACGATGCTGCCGGCGCCGACCGCACTCCGGTCTGGTGCTGTTTGTTTCGCGTGGAAAGAATGACCTGTATTGCAGGTAGAGTTTATTCCTGATCAGGTGGATTCTAGACCGCCATCCAGTCCCTACTTTTCGTTGCGCTGCTTCCTCCGCTCCTGCCAACTTCCAACTTCCTCATCCCATTTCGCCACTTCAGGTTTCGAATCGAAACCCGACGCAATCATGGGCCAAGCACCGAGCGCGCTCGAGACGTGCATCAGCGGTGTTGCGAATGGGAGGTCTGGCTTCGCGGGGTATCCCAGCAACCCTCTCTACCAAATACAGTGGGTGAAGCCGTATAATCTCGACGTTCACGTCACGCCCGCTGCCGTCGTGCGGCCCCAGACCGCCAAGGATGTTTCGCTCGTCATCCAGTGCGCGACGGCCAACGGCAAAAAGGTGCAGGCCAAGTCGGGAGGGCATTCGTATGCTAACTATGGTGAGCTTATTTTGCTTTTCACGTTATTCTTTTGGCGGACTTTTGTGCTAATATTCAGCCAGGTCTTGGTGGCGAGGATGGAGCTGTTGCCATCGACATGGTCAATTTCCAGCATTTCGCGATGGACACCGCCACATGGCAGGCCACGGTGGGCGCTGGAACACGCCTGGGCGAGGTGACGAAGAAGATGCACGATGCCGGTGGCCGCGCTATGGCCCACGGCGTTTGCCCCGACGTCGGGACCGGAGGCCATGCCACGATCGGCGGCCTCGGACCAATGTCGCGTATGTGGGGATCTTGTCTGGACCACGTCCTTGAGGTTGAAGTTGTCACCGCCGACGGCAAGATTCAACGGGCATCCAGCACACAGAACACGGATCTTTTCTGGGTGTGTTCTACGGCCCTTGCCCCCCTTCTGTGGCCGTCTCTAACGTCCTCTAGGCCCTTCGAGGAGCAGGTGCCTCCTTTGGTGTCATCACCGAATTTGTCTTCAGGACTCACCCCGAGCCCAAAGCTGTCGTCCAATACAGCTATACCTTCTCCTTTGGCAAGCAGGCCGATATGGCAGCCCCCTACGCCGCGTGGCAAGACCTTATCGCAGACCCCAAACTCGACCGGCGCTTCGGCACCATGTTCATCATGTTCCCTCTCGGTGCTATCATCACCGGCACATTCTACGGCACACCGGCCGAGTACAAGGCCTCTGGAATCCCCGCCAAGCTCCCCAAAACATCCAACTCCACCTTGGCCGTGAACGACTGGCTCGGCTCCCTCGTGCACGACGCCGAAAACGAGGCGCTCTATCTCTCTAACCTGGCCACGCCCTTCTACTCCAAGTCCCTCGCCTTCACCAAAGACACCCTCATCCCGACCAGCTCCATCAAGGATCTCTTCACCTGGGTTGACAAGGCGGAGAAGGGCACCCTGCTGTGGTTCATCATCTTCGACGCCGCCGGTGGTGCCACCAACGACGTCCCCTACGACGGAACAGCCTATTCCCACCGCGACAAGATCCTCTTTTACCAGTCCTACGTGATAGGTCTCCCGCTGTCGGGCAAGACGAAGGATTTCGCTACCGGGTTTCACGATCAGGTACTTGCCAAGGCGCCCAAGGGAGCGTCGGGCACGTATGCAGGTTACGTAGATCCGGCGTTGAAGGATGGTCAACGGCAGTATTGGGGTGGGAATTTGGAGAGACTGATGGGAGTGAAGGCGAAGTGGGATGGGGGTGATTTGTTCCACAATCCCCAGAGTGTGAGGTTGCCTGGGGCGAAGAGATAGGTCACATATGACGGATGAGAGAAAGTGGGAGGGTAGCATGCATAGATTGCGTTGCATTTTTGGGAGTTTTGGTTGGCGGAAAGATCTGATCTCTTCAAGTTGCCGGTGTTGATATTGTCTGGGTTCGCCTGGCTTTGTCTGCCGGGGGGCCGTAATTGTGGATAGCATCATTAATGACACCTTGTATTGATAGAATGTGTTCTTCACGATTTCACGACTAGAAGCTGGACGTTAAACTGACATCCAGGACAGCAGTCACGGTCTCGACCAATGAGCACACCTTCCGCTTCTGCATCTGCTGGCGGGGTTCACATGCGACTGCCTCCTCGAGCCCGAAATTTCCCCGCCCTTCTGCTTCAAGTTCTTCCCAACACTGGCAGCCTCACTCTCAAAAGCAATCCCGCCATCTTCATCACTTCCATCTCCTCTGCAGGAGACTTTGGCCGCCTCTCTCCGTCGCAGAATTCCATCGCAATGGATACCCAATACAAGTATACACCGCTCGCGCCCCGGCAGATCCGCACCCTCTCGCTCTTGCCCTCAGAGCACCACGATGCACCGCTCCGCGCATGTCTCCTCATTCGCAATATGCCAGCCCCCGCCGATGGTAGTGAAACCATCACAAAGGAATTCCCCCTTCTCGGCTACGAAGCTCTTTCATACGCATGGGGCTCGCCGGACGAGAAAAACCCCAACTCGGTTGCGATCGTCGCCAGCTTTCAGAATCTCGCCGGCGAAAATGTCCCGCTAGGCACGCTCTCGATTCGCGCGAACCTCGCCTCCGCCCTTCGCTACCTCCGGGATCCAGCCGCATCTCGAACCCTCTGGGCCGACTCCCTCTGCATCAATCAACTTGATCTTGACGAGCGGGCCTCGCAAGTCATTCTTATGGGGGAAATCTACACCCGCGCGCAGCGCGTGATTATCTGGTTGGGGGAACCAGCCGATGATAGTGCGATTGCGATAAAAACTCTCAACACGCTCGGCTCGGCAGTTGACTACGATCCCGGGAAAAATGAATACTCGCCCAAGGACGGTGTTGATCTCCCGAATGAATGGAGGGAGTATCTTTCGCATGATATGGCACCGCATCCATTTTCGGGGTTGGAGATGCGGGCTGTAGCAGGTTTATTGAGAAGGGCATGGTTCCGCCGGCTATGGGTGTGGCAGGAGGCCTTGCTCGGTCAAGAGTGGGCTATGGTGCGGTGTGGCGAAGAAGGGATACCTTGGGGGGTGTTTGTGAACGCGGTGATTGCCCTGAGTAATGATAAGGTGGCGCATCCGCCAAGGCTTGCGGAGAAGGAGATGCAGACATATTTTGCAAACGTGGCGCATTTGCTTATTTCACTGTCGTCTAGTTTCATTGACAGCTCGCCGCTCGAGATAGTGGTGAGGATGAGGTTTTGTGAGTGCGCGGATGAGCGGGATCGGGTGTATGGGATTCTGAATTTACAGGCATGGGACAGTTTTCGTGGGAGGGTGCGTCCAGACTATACCCTGGGGGAGATGGAGGTGTATCGGCAGTTTGTCTTGTCGTGTTGGTATTCAGGAAGGACTTTGTGGTTTCTGCAGGTGTGTGAGCTGGATGATAGGAGTAAAGGTCCTGGGTCCGTGACTTGGGTTCCGGATTTGTCGAAGCTGCGCAACCAGCCTTACCCTTTCCACACGCCGTTCGCTTCAGGGAGTACCGAAGGGTTCTTGCACGAACTGGGTGGCGAGAGTGGACATCGGCTGCGTGTAGGGGCAGTTTACTGTGCTACGGTCACAGACGCGGGGCTATGTCCGGTCATTCCGGTGTCTGGACCAGGGGCGGGCCACAATGTGGAGACTCTGATTCAAGTTATCACAGACCTAGCGTTGGGGCAGGTCGGTCGACCGGGCGGCCGCTCTTGGTATGGCGACGAATCAAGAGGGCTTGTGGCCGCGCTGCTGGCGGTCCGGACTTCCCGTGGTGAATTGCCCGGTGTGCGTGTGCTGGAGTACTGGGTCGCCCGGGCCATGGGTCTCATTCCCACAGATGAGAGCTCCCCCAGATCCACTGACAGGACGAGTGACGAGATGGCCGTGCTCGACGCACTTGGGTACGGTTTTGTGGGACGGGCTTGTCATCAGACAGATGATGGGGCGTATGTGATCGGCACCAGGGCAGCGCGCGTTGGAGACAGGCTCTTTGTTATCGTGGGATGTTCCAGCCCCATACTGCTCCGCCCGGTCGAGGGGAAAGACTGTTTGTATCAAATTGTTGGTCATTGTTTCCACCCAGGGTACATGCTTTCTGAAGCATTGCTTGGGCCTATCCCAGAGGGCTGGGAAGCGAGCTTCCCGACTTGGATAGGACCCCCGGTCTTCAATCGTACACACAGAAGCCCTGATGACGAACATGATAACCGGCTTCGACAAACCATGAATGACCCGAGACTTACGATGCCCGATGGTTGGGTGACGGAACTTTCTGGCAAAAGCAATGAGTTTCTCACCTGGAAGCATATTAACAACGAGGGACGTGTTACTCAAGAAACGTCTCAGCATCCGGCGGCTAGCATCAAGAATTTGAGAGCCATGGGTGTGTCGATCGAGGATATTATTCTCGTATAGGTAGGTAGGATTCCCGTTACCACGATCTGAGAAGCCAAACTGTTAACACATTAGCTCCCATGACCTTTCTACCTGGATCCAAGGTCTGATGGTTAAGTATCTAGGTAAGAACCTCGCCTCCCTAAGAAACCGAGCTCAAGAGCCTAGTGCCATCACGCCACTAGTTTACCCAAACACCCGGTCAGCATCCCCTCGAACCGGGAATCCAGCAGGATGGACCCCCCAACTAACTCTCACGATCGCTTATCTAGCCCAGCCAACGCATCCGGCTCAAGTCAATCGGGCCGCCCAACACCTCCCACACCAGCCACGCTGCACTCCCCTCCCGTGCTCGGCTGGCGGATATAGCCCACCCGAATTTGCTATGGAGATTGCCTGCACGCTAGATTACATCCATGGATCCCGACCAACTAGAGCCCCGACTCCGAAATCTTCGAACGGCTTCTAGATTGGCCTCGTGCAGTCGCTGCGACCATGTCAGCCCTGCTCCGCCTGCGACGAATATTGCGACGCGTTGGCACTGCGGGGGGCCCAAAGCACGCATTCGGGGCTAGAACATGCAACTTTGGGGAAGGGGACGAGGGGAGGGGTTAATAAGACAAACTAAGTCGGCTCTTAGGATTTCCCGGTTCTTGTCTGTCTGCTGTGTTGTGTGGATTTTTCGCTTTTCCATTGGGAATTCAACTACCGGGTACAGGTACAGGCTGAGCTTGTCTGTCGCCAAGATGCTGCGCGATGTCACCTTGCTGGTGCTTCTTTTCCTGGGCTTGGGAAATGCCGTGAGCGCCGCGGCGGGTAATTTCCGGAGGGGGAAGCTCAATAGTATTCCCAAGTACTATTTTGAGCCGAGCACGACGAAGTACTGTATGTGGTGGTTGGATAATACCGATGGAGACTGGACGTGTGAGCGGATTAAGGAGGAGTTGGAGGTTTCAATGGTTGATTTTCACGAATGGGTATGTATGGGTCTCGAATTGGCGGAAAGGGGACTAATGATGAATAGAACCCTTCGATATCTATTCCGTGTACGAGTCTTCCGGAGCTTCAGTCGTACTGCATTGCCGCGAGCAGTCCGCCGTTCCCGGTAGCGGAGGGGAGTGGGACGTCGGTAACAGTGACTGTCACAGAGACAACGAAAGCTGAACCTGTGACGATCACGAGAACTGCGAATACTACCGTGTCGGTAACGACACCGCTGTGGCGCAATGTCACGTCAACGGTGACGAGTCCGGTTACTGTCAGCGTTACTGTGTCAGAAACGTCAACTGTCACTCGACCAGTCAGTAACACGGTCTTTGCTACGACGACCGTCACCTCACCTGCCAACTCTACGGCCTTAGGTTCGACATCAAGATTGGCGAATGCCACAACGACGACGGTGACAAGCTCTGTTACTATCAGCGTTCCTGTTATTGTGAACGTTACTCTTCCAGCAACGACGGTCACTTTGCCAGTGACTGTTACTCGTTCAGCCACTGTTACTCGTTCAGCCAACGGTACGGTCTTGGCTTCAGCGTCTGCCGTGACAAGTCTCGTTACTGTGACCAATAACATCACAGTTTCAGCAACGTCAACTATTACTCTCCCCGTCACTCTGACTTCCCCCGCTAATGGGACAGTCACCACAACACTGCGGTCGACTAACACCACAACCTTGACCTCAACAGTGACCAGTCCGGTTACAGTAAATGTCACTGTCTCGGCAACATCAACTGTTACTTCCCTCGTCTCCTTGACTTCAACAGTCACTTCACTCACAACTATCCCAACCACAGTGTTGACCACGATCTCCACGACCATCAAAACCAACATCACCAACATTATCCCCACAACCATATCAACAACCGTCCCCGTCACAGTCACCGCAACCACCACCACAACTCCCGTCCCAGTGACGTCCACCCTCACCGCCACAGCCACAACAACCTTGACAACCCCCATCACCACCACCCTCCGCATCTCCACAACCACAACCACAACCTTCACCACCCGCCAAATCCAAATCCAAACCCAAACCCTCCGCGAAACAATATTCTCAACCACCTTCCTCGCCACCAAAACCATCACCCTCGGCGTCAAAACCGTCCCCGTCTCCGTCCCGGTGGTCGTTACCATCCCTCCCTCAACCCGTTACATTACCACCACCGCAACAATCACTCTTCGCGCCGCCGTCGCCACCCCCGCCCCCCTAACCATAACCGCCACTACCACCTCAGTTACAACCCTCCTCCGCACCAGCACTACAACCCTCCTCCAGCGAGACTCATCCCCTCTCATCGGCGCAAACGGAATCGCTACCCCTGTCCCGGCGCAGCCGAGCATGGTGCCGAATTGCGTGTCGTTTTATTATGTGAGGAGGGGGGATACGTGTGAGGTTGTGGCGGCGAGACATCGCATTGGCACGGGGGATGTGGTAGCTTGGAATCCGGGGGCGAGGAGGGATTGCACGATGTTGCTGGCGGGGAGTTTTGCTTGTGTTGGTGTTTTGTAGGTAGGGCATTTGGGGGGAAGGGAAGGGGAGAACGGTCGATGTAGGGTACGCAGGACCTGTGTGGAGGCAGCCAAGGGTTTGGGGGTTAAAAGAGTCAAGTAGGTGAAGGATGCGGTTGTAGGACAATTAATTCATGGTAGGCACAAAGAAGGAAAGGCCATAGTGTTCTGGGAAAGAGGCGTCATATGGAATGTAACTGAGGAGGAAAGTCGTGCAAAATAGCATTGATAGACCTAACCGTAAACAAACTGCGTAATTGGATATCTCGTATGACTTTTTCTCTACATCAAAATCCCATGGAATCCCATCTAGCCAAGTCGTGTTAATGAGCGTACCTCTCAACCGTCCCGCAGAATCAAGGATCGACCGAAACACCACCAACACCAACAAAGAAATCCCCCAAAATCAGGCCCATCTCCACGCGCCCGGAACCTCAATGACAGTCATCATCGGCTCCGTCTTCCACGCCATCGTGCCCTCCTTGTCAAACACGATCGGCAGCTCCATCTCCTCTTCCGAATCCAGCTCCTCTTCTTCTTCACTTGAGTCCCTGAATGACAGCCCCGGCTCCGGACTCGAATCCCTCACCCTCTCATCCTCACTCTCCCCCTCCTCCTTCTCCCGATGATGATCCGGATCTTCAAACTCCACCCCCGGCACGCGTCCACCATCCAACCCCCCCGCCGGAAACTCAAACTCATAACCCCCCTGCTCAGCCTCCTCCCGTTCCTCCTCCTCCTTCGCAACAGCCCACATTTCCCTCACCCTCCTCACCTTGCCCTCATCTCTCGGCGTCGCATCAAACTCAAACTGTACCGGCTTGGCAATCAGCAGCGGGGTGTAGTCGTTCCAGTGCACAGGGACTTCATCTCCGGTGGTAGGGTCGCGCTTCTTGCGGATGTCGAACGCCCAGGCCATGCCGCCCATGGCGAGGAAGAGGTCCTGCTCGACGATCGGGATGCCTTGGCAGGTGCGGCGGCCGAAGCCGAATTGGGAGAAGCCCGAGAGGTTGGGGTAGGTTGTGAGAGGGGCGCGGAAGGTGGGGTATTCCGGGGAGAGGAAGCGGCCGGGGTTGAATTCTTCGGGGGAGGGGTAGGTTTCGGGGTCGCGGGTGATTCCCCTGAGAGATGTTAGTCTTTTTTCTGCGTGTTTTCTTCTGGTTGAAAAAAGGGGAAGTGACACACCATTCTAGTGCGTGGATTGTTGCGCCTGCTGGGATGAGGTAGCCGTTGTAGATGTCGTCCTTCTCCACGGCGTGCGGGATTCCTGCTTTCGTCAGCCCTGCTCCCGGAAAAAAAGACAAAGAAACCTGAAACTCACCAGTCGGCACCGGCGGCCTCCACCGAATAACCTCCTTCACCACCGCCCTCAACATCGGCAACTTCTCCCTATCCTCCCACCCGGGACACTCCCCTCCGAGCATCGTGTCAATCTCATCCTGCAGCTTCTCCTGCCACTCTGGATAATGGCACATCGCCAACAGATAACTTTGAATAGGACTCCCAATCGTCAACGCCCCGGCAATAGCCATCAGCCCCACAACTCTCTTCGCTTCTTCAGCTTGCTCGCCCTCTCCCTCTTGCAAGCTTGTCCTAATGAAACTCGGTGCTGCTTTCCCCTTGTTGACACCGTCGCGCACAAAGCCGAGGTTGTCATTGAACAGCCTGCCCTCTAGCTCATGTCGTGCTCTCTCCTTCTGCTTCCAAGGGGAGATCACCTCAGGCACGTGCTTCAGGAAACTCAGCACGTTCGGGAGGGCTCCTGAGGGTGAGATCGTCTCTAGCAGCCCGAAGGTCGTCGTTCGCAGGACCTGCGCCGGGTGTGCTGTGCCCCAGGAGAGACGCGAGACGGTGCGGGAGGTGAACTGCTCGACCCACTCGATGTAGTCGGACGGGGCATAGAGCATCTGGTTCAGGAAGCGAGCGCGTTCGTGGGTGGGATAGGAATGCAGCGAGGCCAGGGCGGAGGTGTGCATGAGGTGGGAACAGAGCTTTCGTTGGCGCTTCCAGATCTCGGTGCGGCCGAGCAGGGCGAGGTAGTCGCCGCTGGTGCGGTTGTCGGGTAGGTTTGGGATGGTCGGGCGGTCCGAGTAGATTGGTGCCCGTCTGGAGAGGAGTTCGTGGGCGACTTGCTCGGAGGAGATCCAGACGTGGGTGGTGCCGAACATTTTGGTCTGGTAGATGGGGCCGTAGGTCTTGCTCCATTCGAAGAATTTGAGCCACGCCCCGCTTGTTGGGATGTCGTGGACGCGGCCGATGTATGGGAGATCTGTGATGTTAGCCACGCGTCCATGATTTCCTTTGGGTCTAGAAGAAGTCCAAAAGAAAAGGGAAGTCGAGGACACCAAGACTTACTCCACGGCCCAGGAAGGGGGCGTATCCCAACGGGTAACCTCCTGCGCTCGAGATATCGGTTGACGGCCACCAGGGCCAGGCCGATGACGACCAGCAGCGAAAAGGGAAAGGCCATACCGAGGCGTCCGGACGGTCGATGTATTGGAGAGTCCCTTTTGCAATGCAAGTCTACTCGAGGCAGCGAATGCAGCGTTGGAAAACAAAGTAGTAAACAGACGGAGGTAGAATGTATCAGATCAACGAATAACTAATCCCCAACAAAGGATATCTCGACTGTAGCCACACGTCCCAAATCCCAAACGCTGCGGGCAGACCTCGAGTGATATGTGCTTCGCCTCCCACGGACGGGTGCCGGGTCGTCGGAGTCCAGCATGACACACTGTGGCATCGCAATAAACTCGGTGCTGTACTGAACTGCACGTAGGGTTGTCAACAGCATCTGCCACCTCGATTCGCCCTCTCGCCTTCCGACGCAGCCAAGGAAGCAATTACCAAAGTCTCCGGAACCCTCGGGCATGATGCAAGGCGAGGCAAACGCGAGGCGAGGCGAAGCATCGAACCTTCAAAACCAACGTCCACTTGGCGCTAGCACCAACACTAACCGCCAGCCCCTCTAGAAACCCCCACAAGACTGCCCCAAGACTCCCTAAGACGGCCCAAGACTTCTTCCAAGACCGGTCGGAAAGAGTGGAAGAGTAACGGCATTGCTGTCTCCGGTACCCACGGCCCCTTGGCAGCACACCGTCGGTATAGAATATCATTTTCAACTCAGTGTGTCGGGGAAATTCGAGTTAATACCGAGCCTTTCATTCCTTGGCTAGGACTTGCACCCTCGCCGAAATCCATACTAGATTGACTCAGAGGCGTCCGCTCGCATACCTCACGTGAGATACGATGCTTCACGTAGATGGTATGCGATGCTCGCGCGTCTTGTCCCGGCCCAGGGGTTTATCCGTTGTCTCGCCGAAGTGAGATCCCAACCAGCTCGCACGATATTGTTCATTGCACAACACCTCAAGCTCGCACTTGCGCCGCTTTCCTCTCAAACTAACAACCCCAAGATGAACCTCTCTCAAGACAGACTGCCCACAAAATAGAAAAGAGAGCAGTGCGCACCTGGGTATCAACTCCTCCCAGAGCTGTTGTCACAGTTCATGAACCAAGATGGTTGCATCGCCAAACCTTTTGAGTAGGCTCACCATCAGCATCAGCATCAACATCAGCATCAGCACTAACACCAGCTTGTTTACCTCTGCCCCTCACCTCCTGTCATCTACCCACCAACACATCCAACCATGGCCTCACAGCATGTCATCTCACCGCAACATACGACCTGCCTGCAACTCCTCACCTCTGCCTCCCCTCACGCTGCGCTCTCCACATCCTGCTGTGTTGACCATGTTGTGTGGAATGTACTGTGCTATGCTTGATGCTCCCCCGCCTTGCTGCCGCGCGGGGAATCAGCTCCTCCTCCTCCTCCTCCGTGACTTCAACGTAGGCAGGCAGCGCGAGGGATCAACCCACCCACAGCACAGCACATCACGGGACGGGCACGCATGGCATTGTCGACATGTCAGACCCCAGTGCATGTTGACCATGTTGACCCCATGCCGTCGTAATTGTTTTGATCGGATTGCTGTCCCTCCCAACCCAAAAGCCGCAGCCATTCAACCCACGGTCAGACAAGCGTCACAGGAAATCAGCTACAGATGCACGGTTCGGGGCGATCGGTGCAAACAGAGTTCGCGCCTAATGAGGCTCAGGCCGCACAGCCCCTTCTTCGCGGCGTCGCTAGACCGGCTGCTCGCATGCCGTTCGCTGCTTCGATCGCGGGCTGCGTGTTCGTTTGACGGAGGCTGAAGAGACTGGATTTTTGGATTGGATTGCCTATCTGTACTGGTCAGCTCCAACACCGACGGCCAAGCAACACGCAGGATCTTGCCATGACCCAACCCCCGACCTTTTTGGGACACCAAAGCGACAAGATCAATAGTGCTCCAACAAGAAAACTGGACCGAACGCAGCAACGCCGGCTTGGCAGTGATGGTAATGCATTTCATACAGCGCCAAAATCTAGGATAACCAGGTCTAAGGTTAGGCGGCTTGCTTCGGCTCCTGACAACTCCCGTCCCGCCGAGATGCACCTCCGTCTCCTAATCATCGTCAAACGGGGCGCTCGCGGCCCCGAGACTCTCAGACCACGGCGCTTACATGCTGGACAATGTTAGCTTCCCGATGCCTGGATTTGAAACAAGGGGCTTACCGGTTCACAGGGCTCAATCCTAGCAGGCGCATGCCGTTTCCAAGAACGATGCGCGCCGCCTCGTACAGCGCCATACGGGCCTTCATCAACTCCGGCTCGCTGCCCACGACGATGAGGTGGTCGTAGCTGCTGCTCAGCGTGTGTGTCATCTTGAACAGATACGTCAAGACAGTCGTTGGCTCCAGCGTCCTCAGAGTGTTCTGGACCGTGTCGGGCCATTGAGACAACATGCGAACGATTTTGAGGGCGTGGGCCTCGGATAGTAGCGTCAAGTCGGCACCGGCCAGTTCCTCGTCGGTAAGATTAGCCTTGCGACGGATCGAGCTGACACGGGCGTGAGCGTATTGCAGGTATGGCCCGGTGTCGCCCTCAAACGATGTCATGGCCTCCATATTGAAGGTGTAGTCGTTTAGCCTGGTCCCAAGGTCAGCTTCTTCCTCAAAAACGCAACGGCCACCACAAAGTCACGGCCGACACTCACCTCTTTCCAGTCATATCCTGGACCATCACACTGCTGATACCAAGGGTATCCGCCGTCTGCTCCGGATCCGCGACCTGCTGGTACTTGAAGTCGTTCTTCCTCATCAGCTCGTGCATCTTGTCAGCGACATCCCTGAGAATGTCGTCAAGGAACTTGACCGTGCCTCTCCTGGTGCTCATGCCCTTGACCATTCCAAAGTTGACGTGCTGACACTTGTCGGCAATATCCTTGAACCCGAGAAGCTCAACGATCTTGAACAGTTGCCGAAGATGCAAATTTTGTTGCGATGCCACGACGTAGATCATCTTGTCGAACTTGTACTTTTCGTGGCGAGACAAAAGCTCACTGATGTCGCGAGTGAGATAAAGCGCGGTACCGTCCCTCTTCCTCACGAGCGGCCTCTCGAGACTCTTACCCTCCTTGCCGGGTATCAGCTCAGAGAAGTCGACGAGCTGCGCGCCCTTGTCTTCTTTGGAAATCCCCTTCTCCTCCATCAGCTTGGCCATCTTGTCCATGGAGTCCTCCGAGACTTGTGACTCTCCGCTGTACTCGTCAAAGTGGATGTTCAGGCGGGCGTATGTTTTTTCGTACCGGACGATGCTCAGGTCGCGGAAGCGCTTCCACTGTGCTAGAGCGGCCTCGTCCCGGTCTGTCATCTTCTTGAAGTACTGGCGGGCCTGCTCGTCCAGGCTGATCGCCTCGAGCTCCGTGATGTCCTCGCCGGCCTCCTTCTTCTTTGCGATCTCCTCCTTCTCGGCCGTCATGTCGTTGTTGATCCGGACGTACAGCTGGAACAAATGGTTGATGGGGTCCTTGGCGAGCTCCTCCTCATCGCCATACTTCTCGAAAGCCAGTGCCAAAAGTCCGTATTGCTTGCCCCAGTCACCCAGGTAGTTCATCCTGATGACCTCCCATCCTGCGATCTCGTACAAGTTGGCGAGGAAGCCGCCAATGATTGTGCTGCGCAAGTGGCCGGCGTGGAAGGGCTTCGCGATGTTCGGGGAGGAGAATTCGACGATGATGCGCTTCTGGCCCTTGCTGGGGTCTTTGGGATCGCGCAGACCGAGGTTTATGTTGCGACCGAAATTGGAGCCGTCCGTGAGGATCGTAGGGATGACGGTCTTGACGAGGGGCGCGGTCCTGACGAACCAGTGGAGGAAGTAGCCCGAGTATATCGGCTTGTTGATGAGAGGGTCGTTGTCTGGGAACTACAGGCAGTTAGAATCGTTCACGCGTGGAAGGGGAGGAGAGGGGCAATGCAGACGCACCTTCTCGGCCCACTCCTTTGCGAGCTCGTCGAACTTCTTGCCCTTCAGCCTGAGCGACGGTGCGGCCAGGACAAAGTCGCCCTTTTCGAGCGTGGTCCACAGGATGTTGGGGAAGATGATCTTGGCGTCGACACCGGTGATCTGAGCGAGAATGTCGGCGATGTGGGCGCGGTACAGATGATTGGGATTGATGGCGGGGTAGCAGTCTGGGTACTTTTCCGTCATCGCGTCGAGGGTCAGGCCCTCGACGTGCTTGGCGAGCTGGTCCATTCTGTTTGTCAAGGCCTTGGACGCGGATGAGTGCGATTGACGGGTCTGGATCTGGGTCTGGGGAGAAGAAAGAAGACTGGAGAGAACGGCGCCGCCGTGTCGGGATGCAAAGGTGGAGGAGGGGTAGCGGGCGGGCGAAGGAAAAAAACGGGGCAGCAGACGTCGAGTCACTGCAGCTGGGCGAATCGAAGGGCCAGAAAGGAGCCTGAAAAGAGAAGTGAGGGTGGGCTGGCAGACCGTCATGAAAGCTGAGGCCTGCCGCAAAATATTAAAAGCTCTTCTGGATGCGCTGCTGTCGATTGCTGTGACTCAGTCTGACTCTGCCCGACTAAAATTTTCAAGTTGCGTCGCGAGAACTGGGTTTCAAGTGCCCCACTTTCGAGACAGTTGACCGCGCCCTCACCTCGGTGAGCGACAGGGGTCAACGGTGCAGCAATGGACGCCACGACTGGCACAGACCACCCGACGACACCACAAGATCACATTGTTGAAGGTGAATGTGAGTAGTGTACATGGAAAATTCGCTCAAATATGTCCAATTACAGGATACCTATGTGCCCGTGAATACTAAAGTCGCTCGCCATTCCATAACGCCCCGCAATGCAAAGGCCTCAAAATGCAGCTGTTTTATCGCGCCAAACTGGCAGCGCACATGTGGTGATGCCCAGCTTTAAACCAACCCAAACCCGAACACCGCGCAACCAGCAGCCCTCCAAACACTGAGCGCTTCAGGAGTTGCCATTACAGCACATCCAACCAAGATGGACTCACGGCTATACAAATCACCTCCATCGTCGCATCTATGGCCAATCAGTGGGCCCATAACCCCCATCGCCGCGGTGTCGCCGGGACACCCGAGGCCCACACTGTGCACCCTTGTCTCTGCTTAGAAGCTGTACTCTTCAACATACAACTCTATCCCCTGCGCTCCGGTGCCCTTGTGTACCGCTCTCTCGTCTGATAGGCTCGCTACACAGTTCCTCACCCTCGAGACAAGGGATGGACCACCGCAAACCACCACGCTGGTCTCTCCACCGCTGGCTTCAACAGGCGCGCGGATGAACGCCTCGACATCCGGCCGTACAGAAGCTGTGTGGACGTGCGAATCGATACTGGCGTTGCTCAATCTCTTCCGTGGTGTCGATGCTGCTGAACGTTCAACATCAACCGCCGAGCCCCCGACAGTCTTCTCGGCCACTCCTCCGCCAGTATCGCTACCCGAAGACGCCGCCGGTCCAGAATCGATGGTCTGGATGTTGGCGCCATGGCTTGAGGATGGCGGAGAGGCATGTCTCGTGACAGCAATGTGAACCAGGAGTTCAATACCAACATCCTTGGCCTTCGCAATGAGCTCGTGGAGGCGTTTGACGTAGAAGTCGATCTCCTCTCCTTGCCCTGCCGTCAAGAGGAAGTCAATGCGCTTGGTGCAGTTCGTTTTTTCGGTGCGGAGAATACTCTCCAAGATAGGCAGCGTGAAAGAAGCGCCGGTCGAGGCCGAGATAAGAACAATTGTTTCGTAAATGTCCCACCGAGGCGGCATGCCATAAGGCCCTGAAACAAAGACCGTCATTGTGTGCTTCTTCCCTGCCGACTGCGCCTTCGCCCCAATGTCGTGGATTCGTCGGGAGAACCCTTTGTGCTTCCGCAGGACGAGCTGAATGCTGTTGCAGATGCAAGTTTCGGGGAGTTGATGCGCACAAGCGATCGTGTAGGGGTGCGCCTCCAGGGGCCCAATGCTGGGCACCCACAGGTACAGATGCTGACCTGCCCGCCACTTGAAGTGGACGTCCTTGATTGTCACTACAGTGACTGAGTCTCCAACCGCGCGCACTTGCGCCTGGTGCCCAATCTTTTGCCCCCCGTTGCAGCCCTTTTCTGGCCTGAGCTTGACATTCTGCCACACAAGCAGGGCCGTCCGACACACGCGATCAGAACAAATGGCAGCGATGGCGAACCAAACGTTATACTGAGCGGCCGGTGGCACGTGTTCGTAGACCAGCCACAGGAATACGACGGCTGAGGTGATGTGTTGGATCACGAAGAACTCGTAGCTCATCCATCTAAGCGGAGCGAAAGACGACACCAACGACCAAAGCAGCACCCCCCAGGCGGCGAGTCCATACTTGATCATGGGCATCATCTTCAGCTGGTAATCCACGAAATCTGCGAGCACCCACTCGGTCCAAAAGTGCCAGCCGTGGACGGTCGCGGTGACGAAGATGGTTCGCGCCACCCAACGGTGTAGCCAGTTGAGGCGCTCGTGGCTAGTCCCAGCGATGAAACCCAAAATATTGCACTTCGAGGCGAGCAGATACATCAGCGGAATCTGCATCACCGACACCCAAGCATTACGATATCCGATTCGCTCCCAGAAGAATGCGTCCCCGATGATCGCATTTGCAGTCATCATGTAGATAATGACGGCCCAGTAGATCAGCAGCACAATAACCCGACCCAATGGCGGAGGGGTCATCCAGGAAAGGCCGCGGATCGAAACGTGTAGCTGGGGGTAGCTCGCCTCACGAATGACCGCCGTCAGTGTCGCCCATAGCTCGAGAAATCGGCTGTTTGGCCTCGTGGGAAACTCGACCGAGTTCGATGCGCATCGTCGTAGCCTTTAAGGGAAACGCATCAGTCAGTTTGTTTCTAGGGTATCTGAAGGGACTTGGGGGACCAACCGGCTTTGTGACGCGTATAGGTTGACGACTCTGCACGCCGCAAGGAGCCCCATGACGCCGACAACGATGTACCAGAAGTCTCGGGCCAACTCCATGTTCCCTGGCTGGAAGCCATTCATCCCATGGTCCATGCCGCCCATGTCCATGTCCATATCCATTTTGGTGACTGCTCGGCGCCGGAGCGCTCGTATGATCGCGAAGCTGTATCTTCCTCGATTTCTAGGGGACGCCGTCGAATTTATCGCAACTAAAAAGACTCAAACCATCCTTTTGTTCGGTGGCGATGCCAGGAGGCGAGCGTCGGTCCACGGGGGAAATCGTTGTGATCGAAGTTGTGATCGCGTATCGCTTGTGTCCCCTTTCGCTAGACAGCACAAGATGGTGTTTGAACTCGGACTACCGTCGTGCGACAAGATGGAGACAAATGGTGGAGAGCGCAGTGAATGACGACAACTGGGAAACCAATATATTGAAAGTCCCGATGCACACTGTGTGAGGGCTAAAGGGGAAAGGCATAGACAGGACCTGTCAGGTTGCAGGATTCCCGCAAAACACAACGCAGGATCAAAACTGCTTGGCAGCTGCAAGTCTGCAGCCCAGCGCGTGGGCAAATCCGTGTCCTCCCATATTATCGGCGACATATCTTTTCGTGGTTGGCCGAGCCGTTGCTGTCGGCGAATGTCTGGGGATTTTCGCGACGTGGGCGGGAGGCGTGGTGGGGTTGCGATCGATCCACAGGGGTGGGGCTTCGAGAGCAAGTTCTCACTGGCTCGTGGGGGTTGCACCAAGGCGCTAGTCAAGCCACAATTTGCTCAAATCAACTCGCTGGGGCCACTATCCCTGGAAGGGGATGGCGCACCCACACGCCAGGACCCTGACGACTACTGTTCCCGGTCTGGGGTGTCGTTTTCGTATGCGACCGCCCCTCCAACCCCGCGATATTGACGGCGCCGGCGTGCTTCTGCGTGCGGCAAACCTCGCAGCAGCCACAGGAGCAGGACGCCTTCATCGAGATGACACGCGAAACTCCATGCTTGAGGATGGAGCACAGAGAAAGGGGAGCCGGGAAATTGGGTCGATCCAATTTGCGACGCCCCAGGCAGATCCCGCGAGGCGTTCCCCGATGTCTGGAGCGGGACATCTTGGCGAGAAAGCTTGGCCCATGGATCGGACGAGACGCTGTCTCTGGGGCTGTCAGCGCCCCAAACTGCTCAAAACCGAGCAGATTCTTCTGACAACCTGCGCGATGAGAAACATTAGACGTACAGACCGTATTTCCCACACAATGCCGAAACATCCGAGTCGGGAGGACTCAGCGCTCAGAGAGGCTCGCCATCAAGGCACGGCCGCATATCTCTTCGTCAACGGGACGGGAGCACACACTCGATGGCTTGAAGGATCTGGCAAGCCTATCGGCTTGGATTGAGTGACTGTTCCGTCTCCATCGTAGTGCCGAAGCTCCAAAGCTCCCATCCTGGAAAGCGTTAGATGTCTCTCGTGCCTCCACCCTCCATCCTGGTCCGTCACTCCTACCAACCTCGCCTCGCACCCATGCCGAGTTCCGGCCTTTCTCGGCCCCTCCTCTTGAAGCAGGGGGGAGCTCTCGCGAGCCATTTAACATCCTACGTCACGCTCTTTGCCGGGCCAGGGATTCCTTATTGTTCTTGACCACCAAGCTCCTCAGCTCTTTCCCGCCATTCGCGCCCTTGGATATTCCTCCCATTTGCCAATTGAACGCCGACTGTCCGTCTGTCAACAGAAGTAGCCCTGCCGTACCATTCAGATCAATCTTCGACGTCCAGAACATTCGGCGAAAATGGCCCCCCTGCGAGCTCTTGCAACTGCCGCGTTGCTGTTTCTTTCGACTGCAAATGCCCATTTTCTGCTGCTGAGCCCCCCGTCGCTGGAGGGAGATTCGATCAACGAAGATAAGGAAGCAAACGCACCTTGCGGAGCGACCCTCCCTGATCTGTCCAAAAAGTCGACAACTGACTTCCACGTCGATGGCGACTTCGTCGCCCTCCGATTGGGACACCCGCAAGCGAAGTGGCTGATACGCGGTACTCTCGAGGATAAGGCCAGCGGCAATTGGACACAACTGTTCCCGATCGTCCTCCAAGCCGGCCTTGGTAACTTCTGCGAGCCTGTTGTCACGGCGCCCAAGAGCTGGGTCGGCAGGACAGGTGTCATTGGTGTTGTCGCAAACGCCCCAGATGGCACCCTGTACCAGGTTTGTGCCCCCTCTGTGACCCCTTCGTCGCTTGCTAGACAGTCCTCGGATCATGTGCTGACATTTACGGTTGCAGTGCGCAGTAGTCAACTTCGTCGCTGGATCCGTTACCGCTGGCAGCACCTGCACCAATGGCAGTGCCGTGACTGGAGACTTCACGTCCGATGCGACACTCTCTGGCCTCGTAGGCAACCCCAGCACGAACCCTAGCACGACGACCTCAAGCGCACCCTCCCCTAAGCCAACAGGCAACGCTGCCGCCGCCATGAGCTGTGGGTTCCCTATCGGAAGTCTCATGATCACAGGAGCGATGGCGCTTGTAGGCGCTGCCCTGCTCTGATGGTCCCACATGTGTGACGATTGACGATTTCTGGCGTTGTGTAATGAGCGTATCTTGTATATACCGGGTCGGTTGGATTGTGTGATGATGCAAAAAGCAATAAAAGAGATTGCATACAGTGAAGTGCTTTCGTGCGGCTCTTATCCATGTCTGCCAGGCCGAGATAACCATTTGCAAGTCGTTTCTGCTCTCCTGGCATACACTGTGATGATCGTCTCTGTTTTTAGCCCTACTCATCGAGTCCTTAAAGCTTGAATGCGCGTGTCGGCAGCGACTGGGCTCGTTGGACTCTGGCGACTCGGAGGCCGAATCCACACATCAAGACAGAGCCCAGATGCTCACTGCGAGTGTTCTCCAGAGAATGAAGGAACGGCCGACCCATCCGCTTTCCGTCCACACAGCTTCACGAAACTTCTCATGGCCTGCGGAAAGTCAGATGCTCCGCTGTCAATTCCGGGCTCTTTCAGTCCACTGGGCCCTGCTCGCCCACATTTACTGTCCGACCTCCGTCGTTCTATCGTGTCGAAAACATTGCAAAAACTGTTGGTGTTCCTCTCACATGATCTGACCATGCGCTGGCATGGTGATCGGACAAGCCCATGTGATGCGGAAGCTGAGGAAAGAGCAACTACCACGGTGGTGCCACTTGCAAGGCACAGATGGCAGGGCGGGAAGGAACGATAGTTGAAATGCTGTTCACTTTCTTGATGGGTGGTGAGTTTGCAACTGCTCGAGCGAGAAGCAAACTTCTCTTCGTCTTCCACCCGCTGCAACTTCAGACGCTTCTCTCGAGCAATTCTTCCCAGCAACATTGACATCCTCCACTATCGTCTTTGAGATCAAATTGTCCAGCTTTTGGCATCATTGGACGAATCAGTTACACCACACTTCAAACCCATTTGGAGCACGTGAAGCAGCAATGTTCATCCGAAGCGTCATTCTTCTCGCTGCGGCCGGCGTCGCAATGTCGGCTGCCGATCCCAAGCCTGACCAGCCTGGCCCGATCATGGAAACCGTCCGAGTGACGCTGCCTATTACCAACGCTGCCCTCAACACATTGGCCAATCCTAAGCAGATCGATGTCACAACAGTCGGCTTGTCAACTGTGACAGTGTTTGCCAACGACTTGTCCCCTACGGAAGCGACAGTCACAGTGGAACCTGTGGCCAGCGTCCCTGGCTCCACAACCGTGATTGTCAATCAGTCAGTCACTATGACCATCAACACTTCGGACAATTCCACGGTATCGATTGCTGATCCGCCCGGCAATGGAACCTTCCTGTCCGCGGGCCCCTCGTCCGTGTTGTCTTCGGCCACCATTACCGAGTCCCCGAGCGGCAACGCGACCGCCTCGTCTCCTGAGGCAACAGTCAGCGACCAGAAGAACGCGGCAGCTACTGCTGCTGACCGGTAAGTCTATTTATCCATCACGACCCGCGCTGAAGAGAACTGTCCTGACCCCTGCGCAGCGGTGTTTTCGCTCTCGTCGCCGGCGTTTTGATTGCTCTCGCTCTCTGAGCACGCTCGTCGATTCGCCTATCAAGCATCCCGCCTCATTGAGTTGAGCGTACATGTTCGCGGTCTCAGTGGCAGTGTCTGAAGTCTTTGGTCTCCTTGGTAGTCATCGAATCCATCGATCTTATGGCATCTGTATCAGAGGAATAGCCCCTGGCCTGACGGCCAACGTTCAGCAACATCACATATTTGGGGATCTGGAGGTAGTGTCGAGCGTGGCTCGTCGGGCTGTTAGATCTTGATGGATCACCAATTGTAAGACGTTTTACATCAGATGCAGTTCTCTGTTGCTTGTAATAACTTTGGTTTGAAGACATTCAGCTGTTCCAAGTACCGGCCTTTCCACTCTGAAGCCCACTTGCTTATCTATAACGCGATGGTTGACACTCCTTAAAGTGAACCCTCATCGAATCTTGGTGTGAGGGCGCTGGGGTCTGATGCGTGTTGCAACTTGTTGTACCAACCAACCCTGAGAGTCACCTTGGTGGGCGGTACATCTCTAATTACTGAAGCGGGGAACGCCCACACCATGTATCATCCCCCTAATGAGTCAGGGACTGCAAAAGATTTCAGGCCGGCGGGTGTCATCAACGCCCGTACCCTCAGTCCCGTCGTTCTCGCACTCGCTTCAGATAATGTGTATTAATACAATCGCGTGTAAGTTGTCATCAAAGATCCTCACTATATGCTTGAATGCTCTGTTCAAGTTGTTAACACCATCATGAGTTCAACAAACACTTCTGGAGTGCCCACCACCGGCATTGCCAAAGATGTTGTCTCCCTCAACAAAACGTATCCATGCCATCCTCCCCTTTTAGTTATGACACGCTCATTAAAGGGTTCAGTAAACTTTGATCTTTGCTTGTTGGTTCTTTTCGATAGACTTAGATCCGGTAGGGTTTTCCGTCGAAACACGTCGAAATATCAGGATGGATCGAGGCTGGGGGCGAGTCGGAGATTCTATTGCGGGTTAGGTCACTTCTATGCGAGGTAGAGAGCAGCGAGGATGGGATGGCCGCATGGGTTGGCAAGGGGTGATGGTGGTGTGGGCTGTTGCCGAAGCTGTGTTGAGATATGAAACTATAGGCTGATGGCTATACGCTGAGCTTTTTACTTGGTCGGGATGTATTTACGTAGCACCCTTGCTCAGCTCATCGCGCATCAGTAGGTAGATCAAACATGGATGTCACTATGGAATACGGCGAATGTCTTGAATGGAGAGCGCCAGAATTACTACACTTCTTCTTACGATACAGGTACAGAGTGCCCATGCGTGACCGCCACCATGCCCAGCACGATCATCATCGCCGCTGAATTAGCCTGACATCCTACTTGACAGAATTACTCACATTCCAAAACACCAACTGTCTCTGGTTCAGCTCGTCGCAAACCCCCGCAGGCCATTCCGGTGCCAAACACTCAGGTTTGCCCCAAGACCATCCTGCAACATCACAAACACCTCACCGATGGGGCTATTTCTCATCTCGCGCGAGCTCCAATAGCCCCATTGCGACACCAACTTGGAGTGGACCGCGAGCTTCTGAACGCCGACACCAGCGGGGTCGTAAGCGCGTATATCATGCACCATGGCCAGTGCCAACTTCCCGTCATACTTATGCCAGAAGGCGTTGGTTACAAGGTTGCCTGGTGCTGACGTGTCGACCTTGAAGTAGAGGAAGTCCCACTCCGGGTTGAGATAGATCATCGCGGGCACCGTAACGGGCCCGGGCTTGTCGCTTAGCTTCGTGGGCAGCGTGACTGGCACGTGGCAAGGAAGATGCACGCGGTAGGTTGTGGTGCGCAAAGCCAAGTAAGTGTGGCAATTTGACAATACTTTTCATAAAGGTCCATCGCAATCCAAGTGGTGCCCCTGAGGCATGGCTCGTCGACAAAATGCTGCGAGAATGCGGCGAGAATGCGCAGGTGAGGTCAATACCGTGACCATAAACAAGCTCCTGAGGCCGCCGTCAACCTTTCGGATACTCAACGTCTCTCGGGATCGGCATGCGCCATCCGACCGCGCTACTCACTAGGTAGACTCGAGGCGGCCGATGCCGGTTTGTGCAACGGAAAAGTTTGCCTAACAACCTAGCCAGTGGAAGTGCTGAATTGACGGCCGAAGATACGCTGCCAGGAGTTGCCTTCGTGCCTGCTTGCGTTTACTCTTGCCTTTCCTGGGCCGTGAACCAAGCTTGGGCAGGCTCCGCAGTGAGCAGTTGCCCGCCAGCTGACTACCCTCATGCTTGCTGCTCTTCCTCCGTTCATCTGTTCTTTGGTTCAGTCTTCCATTTTCATCTCTGCTTCGCCCTAAAAGTACTACTCATCGTCGGTCTGCTGCAGCAGCTTGTCCATCTTCCGCTCCCATCCAGGAAACACCCTCATCAACCGGAAGCTACGTTCCCCGGGCGCTTGCTCGCGTTTTACGCCCCAACCCGTCAAAAGATGATGCCAAAATCCACCCACCGGCAAGGATCTCTCGTGACGCGGGAGCCGGTACCCGCGAGCCCGGTACCACGGCATAAGATTGCTGCCAGCGTTACGCCCGCCCGAGGATCCGTCACCACTACAGTGCGTCATCCATATCACCTCTCTCAACCGTGTCAAACACGCCCTGACAGCTGCGCACCAGGCCTCTGGAATGTAGTCCCGTCCTTGTCTTTCCCAGGCGAAAAAGAGCTCATCCAGAGCGAGGTTGCAGACTCCCACGCCCAGGGGATCGCGGGCCCTGATCTCATGGACCACTGCCATCGCCCGCTCTGGACTCGGGCGTCTGTGGTTGAAGTAAACGAAGTCCAGGTCGGGGTTGAGGTACAACGTTGAAGGCACTGCTGCGGGGTCGAAGATGAACTTCAGGTCGGACCGAGTGCTCAGGTGAGCCCAACCTCGGCCGGCACACTTGAATTCAGACTTGAAAAAGTCTGTGTTGTCTTCATTGGGCTTGGGCTTCGGATTTCTCGGCAGACGGCAAGGGAGATGCACGCGAAGGAAGCGCAGGGCGACGTCGCGGCTCTCGGTGTTGACGGTGAGGAGGGGATTGTGCAGCTCTTTGAGAAGCTCACAACAGTCGGTGTGCAGTCAATTTTGAGGAGCCTGGCCACGGAGGCGGCGGCCTTTTCGGGTGATGCAGCGGGGGCCCAGAAGTGGGGCTTAGGGTCGCCACCTGGGGGTGTCTGGAAGGCGAACTCGAAGAAGCGGTATGACCATGGGAGGGAGAGTTCCCAAATGCGGATTCGAAGCTCGGAGGGAAGTCTTGGGAAAGGATGGAAGGTAGCGGTGTTGTCGCTGTCATCGCGGATAGCGATTTCTAAGTCTGGAAGTGTGGCCATGGCGACGAGGGGGAGATCGACTGACTTGCTGGACTTTGAAACACAGCGACCGAGGGCTGATGTTTGGGAGGTGAACGACAAACAGAAAAAGCGGTATTTATACGCTGTTTGTCACAACCCAATCATGTGACCCCTTAACCCTTCAGCACCGTGCTGGCAATCTTCCCCCCCCAGCTGCGAGGAGAGAGGCTTATCTCAGGTCTACAACCATAGTACAGGCAGCACGGTATATGAAAACAGACAGGGGCTGTATCTCGAGCAAACACGTCGGGCAGGCACATAACCGAGCCTGATGTGAGAAGCCCGAGGCCAATCCGGCGCTCAAATTTCAGTCTCCTCCTCCGCCACGTCTGTCCGCCTTTCCCAATTCAGTCTCGCCTGCTTTCAGCAAGCCTTTCAAGTTGTGCGAACCCTCCGAGCCAGACGCAGCCAACACCAATCCCGGAAGAAGGCAAGAAACGAGAAGAAACTAGAGCGCCGAAAGGCAAAGTCCATTTCTTACCACCGAGGCCTTGCTTTCCTCCGTGGAGTGCCTGCATGTAGCTCGGTACTCGTAGCTGGATCTAGTCGAGAGCAAAGGCCGGGCGAAAATTCGCTGTGACGAAGAACATACCCCCGTGGTCGTGATCTCATGGTTCACGTCCATGTGTCAAGACTAGCGGCCACCGCAGCTCAGCCGTCTCCAGGTACCAACACCCCCCCGCTCGATTTTCGGCCTTGCGCGCTCGTGACCAGTTGGGTTACACAGCACTGACAGAAACAGAGTGACTAGATAGTACCCGAAATCTCAATCCTCCAGATCCCTCATAAACAACGGGACGATCCATACCAACCCACCACCCACATCCGCAACGAGAAAGCATATAAATATGTTCAGCATGGCGTCTTCTCTCACGCCCAACCACATCAAACCCAGATACTCGCCAAGTCCAATGATCAACGACCCGACTGAGAAGTCCAGCAACGCGCTCGGAATACACAGCGCCATGGCCGCAAACATCGATACTACCCGCCGCGGAGGGTCGCCTTCCTGCGACGTCTCGGTATCTCTTGCGACGGTTTTGGAGAGCCAGGATTCGAACTGTGCAGGTTCAAGGCAATAGCCCAGTTCGCGGTGGAGGATGCAGGAATAGTACACCGAGAGACACCCTGTGGCAAGACTGCTTGCGAAGAACGCCCGCACCGTCCAGTTCAACTCCTCGATTTTGGTGAGTGAGAGTGCGGTGATGGCTACTTGGACTATAATGGCGCCCTGTGGGTGATATCAGCCCGACACGTCAGATGCAAGTGTACAGGATCTCACCAGAAAACATAATGGGCAGGGGGCAGTAACATACAGCAACAGTCGTCATCGAACAGGTATCCATCCTCGCAGCTCGCAGCGCAGTCAAGCGTGTGCGCTTTTCGTCGACGTTTTGGCCGATGTCAGAGATGGAGCGCTGCAGATGGTCGCGGATTTCGGTGGCTTCGAACGGGAGTGACGAGAAGATTGCGCCGTATCGCCATAGTCTCCAGCGCTGACGGGGATAAGAAAACTCATCTGTTCGGTGCGCTGGCATGAAGGCCAGGTAGCGGAGGGCAGTTGCAGCTATTATTGCCATTTTCGAGGGCATCAGAGAGACGGACAAAGGGACTTCGGCTTGGTATTAGGAGTTGGAGTTGCCTGGGTAGCTTGCAGAGTTGGATTCGTGACGACATTGGGCGCGAAATTGAAAAGCCATGGGGCGTAGAGGATGTTCAGCTTGTCAAACTGGAGGCATCCCATGCTCGGAGAGACTTGGCCCCGCCTGCATGTCCTCTTTTCTATAGGGAAAGCCGCCTTCAGCTCGGCAGGCAGCCATTTCCCCAGCAAAGCATGGCCGCCCCTGATTCGTCAGCGCCCAAGATTGGTAGCTATCGTGATCGGATGTGGCAGCGATAGATCTGACCGAGTTCAATTTCGTTTTCGTCAGTGCAGCAGCTGAAATCGCCGATGCGAGACATGCAGGAGCTGAAGTGAACTGGAGGAGGAACTGCGAGTTTGTGTCACGCTTGGACGTAAGCATGTCCCTCAGACGCGAGAGCGCATACTTACCTAGGTAGGTACCCCACTGGAACAGAATAGTTCATCTATAAGGTAGCCATGTGTAAGTGCCAGTGCACTCTTCCTGTCCTGTCAAGGCGAGCTCCGAGTTTTGATGTTCTGGGCTGTCTCGGAGTCGGAAGACGTCTCCTCATATTACCTAAGCCAAGGTCAAGATGATCTCTACACCGTACCCAGCTTGGCAAGGATCTTCCGTCCTATCAAGTCAAATCCCAGTCGCTAGCGTAGACGCCAAGTAGATTAGATCGTCGCATATTAGATCCAGGCTGCCCAACCCAGTATTGGGGGTGATGTTGGGGTGATGGGTGATGGCGTGTTACCCCTCGAAATCCCGCGTGAAAGTGGGGTGAGCGCTCCCCGCAAGCGTGTCTTGGCCGGCCGCCGATTGGTGCATTGTCGCGCCTTGGCGTCTTGTGGGCTCACTGTGGTGTCACTGCTGGGCCAACTCCTCAAAACATCGTCATGGTTGGATTCGACGGTGGATTGTGGATTCAGGATAAAAGGGCGGGCGGGCCCTGATGATTCTGCCCTTGGTATCATTCCCACGACATCAAGCATTTTGAGAAACAAAGTTAAAATAGACCACATACCATCCCTATTACCAACACTTTTCAGTTGCATTATTGCTCACTGGCAGTATGTTTTGCCCCTTTCCATCTATAGTCGAGGTTGGCCAACCCAACCTTGATGTCCTCACATGAAAAACAAAGGCTAAAATCCTGCCCAGTACCCAGAAAACAGCAACTACAACAACCAACACAACCATCCATCACCATCTATCCTGACCCCTATAAATGGAGGACGAAGCGTTCTACGACTTCATGCTCGACGACCTCGAGAGGCTCGAGCGGGTGCATCACCACAGAGAATTTGTGCCGGAAACTCAAGAAAGTGACAAAGCCGTTGTGGGTGAACACCCACACAGCCCTGTGATATCCGGGATTGTGTCTGCCGTGACTGGCGCGGTGAAGACGACAGTGGACGCTGTTGCTGCAAAGATTCATGATGTAACCGAGAGGAGGAAATCCGTGGTTTCTGGGTCTTCTGGGCACTGACTTTGGGTGCAGGGCGGAGTCTGTCTCGTTTTTGGGGATTCTGTCCAGAAATTTTTGGAATGGCGTTTGATAGATACCCTCGTGAATTTGATCACGCTTCTTGTCTCGCGGCGAATTACCAATTTCCACGTCAAGGGGAGGCCGCCTCCGAACTGGGCGAGGAGGGAAAAAGAGCTCCCGCCTCGTGCAGCTCCGTGTTTGTGTACTGGATGTTATCGAAGTCATCGTCACGCTCGTTGATACAGGTGGTTTTCGTCACATCTTCGTGGTCCAGATCGGCGATTCCGCCGTTGGTTTGTCCATTTGGCAGGGGCGGCAACTTACCGAGCTTACGCCAGACATTTCTCTTGACGCTCTCATGGTTCGTCCCAATCAGAAAAAACCGTGGCCCTTTGTAGTCCTCGACCAGATGATCGATCGCCGTGCCACGGATCAAAGCGCAGGTTCCTGGCTGGTATGGGACTTTGAGGTTGAGTTGAGGGATGCATAAGTTCCCACCTAGCTTTTGTCAGTTACCCTGGGGATCAAAAGATAGAGAAAGTCACAATGCATAGTTGCCGGGCTCCGTCTCAAACCAGCTAGGCCTTGCTGTGCAGGCCCTAGAGTTGCCAACGCGACTGAGTGGAGGTATAGTGCAAATACGACAGAGGATATATCAGTTCCAGGGCACCCGTCATTCTCAAAAGACAACATACCTTCGTAGTCTCCGAAAGTGCACAAGCCGGCAAGACCACCAGCAATGTCGTTTATGCCCTTGTGCCGCTGAGTATAGCCGTTGACTCCCAACGCAAAGAGGCTAAGAAAATCCTCAGGACCTGTCGTAATTTTCTCCTCGCCGATATTGGAAACTATCTCGACGCATTCTTCGTAGTACTTTGGGTCAAGAGACTTGAGGAGGAAACGGATCAGCGTTGTAGCTTTGGCCAAAGCGGCACGGCAGAACTCGCCGAACAAGAGACGCGGAAAGGTCGAGGAGCCTCCACGGGTGAAAGTAGAGTCAGAAGTCAGAGTGATGTGACACCCATTGCGGTCGCCTGTGGCGGCCCAGCACCCGTAGTGGGCGACACACATCTTGGCGTTCGGGAGAGTTGCCACAGTTGCCTGGGACGGATCTAACTCTGGATGGATCTTCCGAATATGAGCATCGACAGCATGCCGGCCAGACTCTGGGGAGGGGAGTGGGGTGAAGAAAGACCACATGTCAAGGCAGCGCGCCATGGTTTCCGTTGTGGAGGCCCCGAAGAGCAGAGTAGACAGCTTTTCTGCATTGGCGAAAACAACTCGACGATTCTTGTCAACAACTACGAGCAGATCTTCTTGCACATGTTCCCAGACATGTTCGGCTGCAAGTGAATCAAGCGAATAGCGGTGAAAGAAGTCTGGGTGCCATTTTGGACTATTCCACGCTGGATGCCAGTTCTCCTTCACCGTTTCAAGCAGATACTGAAGCTCCGGGTGCTTTTCAATGGTATGTGCTGAATGTTCCCGTCTTAGAACTTCGCGCTGATCCACCGACATGTGCAGCCAATACTCCTCCAATGCTGTCATTCGCAAGGTATAGAATGGGCCGGCGTTACTCTTCCTTGAGCTGCTCGTGCTTCCGCTTCCGCTGCTGCTGTTGCCAAAGTCGCCGATGCCGGGGTGCTTACTGGGGCTGGATAGAATCTTGGCCATGACATACTGTGTGAGCTCGGGTGTTATTGGAGGGTCCGGGAGCTGTGACTTCGTGCGTTCCTGAGAATTCTTCGCCCTGGACGATTCGCTATACGACTTGTCGTTGGCAACGTCGAGGTCGTGGCACTGCATCAACCGTACAGAAATTGATCCAAGGACGAATGTGATGACAAGCTCTCTGTTCGTATCTCTCACTACAGTGAACTCCTTCACGTCCGAGACGGCTGCGGCAGCCTGGGCAAACGGTGTGGTCGGGATCATTTCCAGCAACGACTGCAGTGATTTGACCTCGGGGCTGACGGCAACAGTCGCGCTCATCAGTTCAGCGAAGATGGGCCGCATAATGTTGAACTGGAGGTAGTCGGTCAGTTTTAGCGCCACGAGAAGATATTCGTTGCCAGACAACAGACCATGCGCTCGTCTTCCGGATGGCCAACGTTGCCAGCCCATGATGGCCAGAGGCCGAAGGGGTCACCCGGGATTTGCGTGCATCTTTTGCCCAACCTGACTAGGTTCTTTCGCTTCTGTTGCGCGCCACTTGCTTCGTCTAGAGGCTTGACTGCCCTGGTAGCTTTGCTTTTGGGGTTCGGCGCTCCAAGAAGGTACTCAATCGTCTCGCAGTCTGGCACCGCTAATGGTGCATTTTTGCGGCTGCACGGCATGATGACTTCATCCGCAAGACTCGTTTGTGTGTCTGAAAAGATTTTGTCTGGTGTCGGTGAAATTTGTTCCTCTTTCCGTTTGCCTGTAGCGGCGCCACCGAGAAACAATCTAGAAGAAAGTTCGTAGGGCGGGCGAAAAAAAGTCTGAAGACAGGCTCAGGAATGTCCCTCTGCGTACGTTGCAACAGTCGGCTGCTGCCAATGAATTGACACGATTCTTCTCCCAATTTCCAACAGTGTCTTTCCTGCCACTGGCAGTCCTGGCACACGGCCGTCAGGCAAACGGGATGGCCAACTGGGCAAGAGCAGCCTGACGACTGATGCTTCAAGTTGATTGGCTCGGATGAAGAAACCAGAACAAAACCCCACTTCGCGGCTCGGCTTTGTCGATGGCGACCCACAGCACGGAGAGCAGCAATGCATCCACCCCTCGAGTTGTTGCAACATTAAAGATCACATCGGGTCCCCCGGACTGCAAAAGATATCAAGCATACCATGCGCAGGCTGCACTCCCGATTCGACGAATCTTGGCGCCTGGAATCCCCTTTAGAGGAAGAGATTAGCGTGTCGGTTGCGGTCCGGGCCGAAGCGATCGCATCGCTGTGGGCGAAGAGTCCACTTAAGCACACCCCCACGCTCAGTCTCGTCACGCCGATTTGCAGTTCGCATTCTGCCGCCAGCTGATATCGACCCTTTCCGTGGCTCGTTCACGCATTTACTCAAGCTTCCCGCAGCTCGTTCGTTTGTTTGCGACAACTTGAACCCTGCATTTTCGGGCGGCAGAGACGCCCTCGTTGGCAGCGCTTGTTGTGAATGGCCAAGAGAGCGGAAAGGCCGAGACCGCAGCAGCCCCGATGCAAGGTGGTTGGTCTTCATGCACCACATCGGGTAATCTAGCCTGCAATCGACAAGATGTTCAGGGCCTCGACGTTTGGGGCTGCCTCTAGCAGGGGTCCACACGTCACCTCCTTGGTTGCGCGGTTGCAATCCATCATAAGGAGGCGCAGGGTCGCTCCGCGCGAATACGACATCGTTGCGGCCATCGGGAATCGGCCCAGGTCATCGGGTCTCTGACTCTCTGTTCTTCTCTCATTCACCTTACCCTCGACGACCCACAAAAGATAACTCACATGCCGAGATGTTAGAGGCCGCCAAAAACGCGTGGTTCAATGCCAATTGCCAGTGAATCGACGGACGGAATGCGCGGAATGTCTTCCGCAACGCACTTTACCGATGGGGAGGTGAAGACGACTGCTCGCGATTCGGCTTCTACATGGTGCTAACTCTTGTGCCGGGATCCAGCGTTTGAGATCCGGCCAACGCTCAACACTCCACACTGTCCACTGTCCGTGGCAACGAAGAGTACCGTGTAGTCGACAGAGCTCCGGTGTTTGGCTTTCCCTTGGCCGTTTTGTTCTCGAAGTTCTCGAAGAATAGTTCTTTGCCAAGACCCTCGAGAGAGGACATTGCCTGTATTTGGAGGCTCTCGTGTCAGAGGCACAGCACGACAGCGACCATTTATCACATCACGCTGACGTCACTTAATGGAAAGTGGATCACTTTTTTTCTCTCTCGCGGCAAATTTCCGCCGTTTCAGCAGCGGGGCAGGGGACGTATTTTCCTATAGGTAGAGGGGTAGCCGCAGCACCCTGCTGGCTACAGGTTCTGGGGAAGGTATGGCAGATCCTCACGGCCGCCATTCAATCTGAAATATCGGCACAATTGACGCCGTGCACCATGGAGAAGCGAAGCCCAAAGCTTCGCGGTTGGCCGGGGAGCGCTGATCAGGAGCAGAAGGAGATCTTTGAGTACGCGACGCAGAGCTGATACCAGAGCGGATACAGATTGGAGTGCCCTGCTGACCACACTTTGTTGCGACCAGATACTTTGTGCCCAACGGGACGCTCCGGTCCGAACTGTCGGACGCGACGCTCTCGGCCTTTGCGCAACTTGCGGTTTTACGGCTGAGCGCGACGCGCGCCTTGATATCGCTTCTCGACGATGCAAACCAATATGTTCTTGTTGAAGCGACGCAAAAATCCCGACTCCGGCCCAACCGGCCCGACCGGCTCGACCGAGAGGCTTCCGGTGATGAGGAAAATTTGCTGTTTGGGCGCACTACTTCTGCCAGATCGCTGGGCCTATGCGGACATGCCCTCGACTACGTCGCGCGGCTCGAATCCGAGTGGACGGGCGAGAAACTGTGGAAGCCGCCAACCATGCCCGTCGTTGTCGGCGACGTCGCGGGCAATGAGGAGCTCCGGAACCATCCCTTCGTCACGAACCACCCGACAGTACGATTTTACGCAGCCATGCCCATTTGCACCGCGTCCGGCCTTTGTATTGGAACCGTTGCTGTCATGGACGAGCGGCCGCGAATCGAGCTGCTCAGCGCCGACGAGATTGAGTTCCTGGGCGACCTTGGACCAACCATCATGGCGCACCTCGAAGTTGCCAGGATCAGCGAGGGGCACCGGCGCGGTGAGAGGATGATCAGGGGCCTCGGTGTGTTTATGGAAGGGCGTACTGACCTCCGCGACTGGTGGCGAGAGCTTGGAGATGGGAGACATAATTTGGGTCAGCCACGGGCATGTCTCCACGAAGACGACAACAGGATATTGGAACCAGACCCCGCCCCGACCAGTTCCACAGAAAACTTACCCGTTACGGACGCAGTCTTGGTCGAAACGCCGTTGGAGTACCCAGCGGTCCCAAGTTCGGCATCACAGTCCCCATGCTCATCCCCCCTGGATGCACACCCACCGCACACCCCTGTCGCGCTTCATTGTAAGCCGCCAGCACAATCTGGACCCAGTCCTAATGGCGACGGCATTCCCAAGCTCAAATCACCCACACGGGCCTCCACTACGTCAGGGGGCGAACGGGCGCTATCACCACCGCCAATCAGAGGGCAGAGTTCACGAACATTCGAGCCCGGCGCCACCGAGGGGCCCATGCCCATATCCAGGAAGCTGCGGGAGATGTTCGACCGCGCTGGCCATATCATCCAGGAGGCCATCGACGTCGATGGGGCGCTGTTCCTCGACGCCCGCGCCAGCACTTCGGGCGAGCGCTCCGAATCGGCGACATCCACGGAGATCGAGGCGCCCTCGCGAAGGAGTTCGACCGGCAATTCGACAACAGCGTCGGAGATGGGCCTGGGAATGACACCATGCGGGGTGCTGAGCCTCTGGACGTCGAAGCGCTCCAGCCTGCATGGGGACGGGGCGGCAGCACTGGTGCCGCTGGGTGAGTCGTTCCTCCGGCGTCTGCTGAATAAGTACCCACAGGGCCACATATTCAGCCCTAGCGAATCGCATATAGAGGACGACGGCCAAGGACATGGAGATCACAGAAAGGAGCAAAACGAAGCTGCGACCATCGGGGCTATGCTCCCGGGCTCACGCAGCGTTGTTGTGGTGCCGCTCTGGGATGCGGCCGGGGAGCGGTGGTTTGCGGCGGGCTGCATGTGGACCGTCAACCCGACGAGCCGGGTACTCACACTTGGCGCCGATCTCAACTACCTCGCAGCGTTTGGCAATAGCATCATGGCCGAGGTGGCACGCCTGGAAGTGGTGGGCACCGACCGCGCCAAGTCGGATTTTATCTCGTCCATCAGCCACGAGCTTCGCTCGCCACTGCACGGCATCTTGGCCTCGGCCGAGCTGCTCCACGACACCACCGTCGACTTGTTCCAGCACGGGATGATCGACACCATCGAACGCTGCGGCCGCACCCTGCTCGACACCATCCAGCATGTGCTCGACTTTGCCAAGATCAACAACTTCACGAGACAAGGGTCACTCTGGGGGATGTCAAGCCTCAGTGTTGACGTGAACCTGAGCCTGCTGACCGAGGACGTGGTCGACTCGGTTTTTGCTGGGCACGAATTCCAAGCCGAGGGCAACAACTCGTCCCCGTTTTCGAACGCCGACGAGGTGAGCGGCTTCCCGGCCGAGACCTTGCGCGGCAACAGTCTGGTCAGCGGAAACGGGGGCGATCGCTACCGCGAGTCCACAAACAAGGAGGCTGTTGACATCATCCTGGACATTGCATGGCGGCCCAACTGGGTCTTCCGCACTGAATCTGGCGCGCTGCGACGGGTTCTGATGAACCTGTTTGGGAACGCGCTCAAGTATACGGACCGGGGGTGGGTCAAGGTGTCCCTCCAGGCCAAGGATATCGACGCTACCAAGGCGAGCATCACCATAACGGTCACAGATACCGGTCGGGGAATCTCGCCTGAGTACCTGCATGGCGCCCTGTTCACCCCTTTCACGCAGGAGAACCCCATGAACCCGGGCACTGGCTTGGGCCTAAGCATCGTCCTGCAGATTGTGCGCTCTCTGCATGGCCGCATCTCTATTACGAGCGAGCCGGGCGTGGGGACGCAGGTCGTGGTAACGCTAGTCATGAACCAGGCGCCCTCGCTAGAGCTACGGGCAGAGCCCCGCCACTTCTCTGCTAAGAGCCAAGAAGCCGTCCGAAGCGCCAGAGATAAAACGGAAGGGCTGAGAGTAGGTCTTTTGGGCTTTGGAGGCTCTGCAGTCAAGATGAGGCGCCCGGGAGAGGACTGGCATCCCGACTGGCATCCCGGTGATGCAAAGCGACCCGGCGAGGCGAATGGGGATGGAGGCGGCCGCAGCGCCAGAGATCCAGCGTTGCCGATCCTCCGAGAGTCTATCGAGAGTGCCGCCTCGCAGTGGTTCGGTCTCGAGATTGCCCCAGTGTCAACATGGGCGTCTTCCCCGCCCGATATCCTAATCGCACACACGTGAGTTACATTCATTTCAGCACCCCAGTTCCTTGGTAACTCTTTTCGGCCGGCGGTGCTAACCTTTGGATGCTCCAAAATAGGCGTGCCGGTATCCGCGACGCGCTGCCTGGCGTCCCTGTCATTGCTCTCTGCTCCCACCAAGAGCTGTATCGAGAGTACAGCCGGAGCGCCGCACGCCTTGTTCTTCGACAGCGCTCCACAAAGCCCGAGCTCATCCACTTTGTGTCCAAACCGTACGTCCTTCTGCCCCTCCCTAGAACCAGGTTCCGTTCACTCGGAGTTGAGATGCTTACCTACATACCCGGCCCTGAACAGATGCGGACCCCACAAACTTGCCGAAGCTTTTGACTTCTGCCTGAAAGATACGATGATAATGTCCTCCCGGGCGACTTCACCCTCTGTGGCGCCCGCAGACGGGATTGGATCTCCACATCAGAGCTTGTTTGAACCGACACCCGAAATACCTATCGCGGTCCCCCTGACAGAGTCCCAACGCCCGCGAGAGGATTACTTTAGCAGCGCAATGACCGAGGGCGAGTTCTCCATACGAAAAGCCGCTATTATTGCGGCGGCGGCAGAACCCCCGACTTCTCCTCTCCCCAGGGACAAGAAACCCAAGCTATTGCTGGTTGAAGACAACCAAATCAACCTCCACGTATGTATCTCTCTCATCCACCACGACTCAAGAATATCGCTGACAAAATATGCAGCTCCTCAGCACCTTCATAGGCCGCTGCAGCTTCGAATACGATACGGCTGAGAATGGTCTCGAGGCAGTGCAGGCATTCGATGGGGCCGGAAAGGCGCACGATATCATAATAATGGATATCAACATGCCCATAATGGACGGCATGGAGGCGACTCGCGAGATCAGGAAGCTAGAACAGGGGCGGCCGCGGAGGCGGCGTGCCATGATCATCGCGTTGACAGGGTTGGGATCGGCGACGAGCCAGAAGGATGCGTTTGACAGCGGGGTGGATATGTTTTTGACGAAGCCCGTTCGTCTGAAAGACTTGCGCAAGATTTTGGACGATTGGGATCCGGTGAAGTTGTGAGGTTGCATCATACCATGGCCATGGCGTTCGGGATCAGTCTGGATATCTAGATATCGGCTGGGGAAGGGGGTTAGCAGGAGTCAATAGAATTGGTGCTAGAGTTAATTTCATGCGATGTCTGATGTCAGTGTTGTCTCAGTCCAATGACCGTTGAATGGTTGCGGGGCAGCTTGTCCGCGTTGGAACGTGCAGAGCCGTTGCAAGCACGCGGACTGGCTCTCGGAGAGCGAAGTTAGCTCTGCACCGGGGAAACGGCTAGGGGTAAGCTACCTGACGACTCGGCCATTTAAAACATCTATGCGGCTGATTCGCCGTTGCCAAAATTTCCTTTTTATTTTGCGAGGGCAAAGACATTATGACAAAAAGGTGCGCTACCTCCGAGCCACTCCACTGCCAGGACAACCACGAATAATGACGACAGTTTTCACGGTATAAATTCCGAGTCCAATGACCAGCCAGCATCTGCTCCCCGCGGATCGGGCGCGGTCCGAACAAACGAACCAGTGGTCGCCCCGAGTCATGACAAGACACATCCGAGCGGGCTAGAAGCGCCTCAAACCGCCACCGCCGCTCGGCGCTGCATCGCGAAAAATTGGTTTTGATGCAGGATGAATATCAGGCTCTCCCCATATTCTGTTGCTTTTCGATTCTGCTCGGTCGCTAGACTGGATCATCCCCTGTTCATGCCACGATCTCGGCGCGTCAAACTTTTTGAAGAAACTGAGACCGCCAGGTGGGCCTGTTGCATTTCAGGTTTAATCTGGTAGCTCTCATCCCGCGCCACTGCTAGTGGAATTCAGTGGATCGAAGTGTCCTGGCAATTTTCTCGATGCCAGGATCGGACGGCAACGAAACTCGCGCCGACGACGACGACTGATGTCGGCAGGATGGCGGCACCCGAGGAGACCGGGCCGGATGTGTCCACCGTCTCCAAGATGCTCGGGCCGCTCATCCCGGTCCATATAATATGCGCCGTGCTGCTCGGCATGCGCATATATACCCATTCCCGACCAGTGATGCACCTCGGATGGGATGATGTCGCGGTTGCACTGGCAATGGTTAGTTCCCTTTCCCCCTTTTCGTTTTTGCCCTCCCACCCAACCCCTGTCCCAAACCACCTACCTACCTTATTTTAACATTCCCAGGCCGCAACAACAACCCAACTCACCATCTTCCTCTCTGCCATCCCCTACGGCATCGGCCACCACAACATCTACATCCCGCCCGACGCCCAACTCTCCGCCAGTCGCCTCCTCTTCTTCAGCCAGCTCCCCTGGGGCTGGGGCGTCGCCCTCGGCAAAATCAGCATCGCCCTGCTCCTGCTGCGTCTCAAGACTGGTCGCCCCTGGAAAATCTTCCTGTACGCCATGATTGCCGTGCAACTCGCATCCGCTACCTCCGCCAACGTCATCCAACTGACGCGCTGTCGTCCCATCTTCGCAGCGTGGCGCTTCGACACCGAGACTACGGCTGCGTGCTACCCGCTGCGAATAGTGTATATATCAGCGTACACCAATGGCTCTATCGCGGTGATAACCGACCTCATACTGGCCGCTATCCCTCTAACCTTCCTGGATAATATCCGCCGCAGCCCCCGCGAGCGGGTCCTCATAGCACTTCTAATGGGCTTGGGGGTGTTCGCTGCGGCCGCGGAGGCGGTGAAGCTGAGTTTGATAAGGTCGTATGGACAGACGGGGGATATGCTGTGGGATTGTGTGGGGCTGGTGACATGGAGTATTCTGGAGGCGCAGATTGGCATTGTGGCGGCTTGTGTGCCGTGCTTGAAGGGGATGGTGCAGGTGGGATTGAGGAGGGTTGGGTTGCTGGGGGCGACGGGGGGACGGGGGAGGACGATTTATTTGAATGGAGTGGAGGAGGGGTTTGGGATTGTTGGTGTTGGGGGAGTTGACGGTGGGAGGGTTATAAGGGGTGGGGAGAGCGAGACGGATAGGGGGAGCGAGAGGGAGGGGGAAATAGAGGTGGGCAAGGACGTTGATAAGGATGCGAGTAGTGCGAGTGATAGGAGTATGGGGAGTAGTGTTTTTGGGTAATAGGGGTTAAAGAGAGCCAGTTTCACGGCTGTTGGATTTGGTCAAAGTACCTACATAGATATGGACTTGTGTTGATACACACATTTTCGAGACGGGAAAGAGATGGGTTGATATGACAGGATACACTATCTCAAGCTGGACATCAATGTCTTGACGTGCAGAATTAATATGACAGAAGATTTCTCTCCCGGTTAAAGAGAAACTGAAGACGCATCGGTGTGGACAGCTACCGAGTAGGTACTTTGTCAGCCGAACCTCCTACACATAACCCTAACCCAGCAGGGACGAGAGGTGAGGTAGGGCTCATCGGAGGCTAAGAAGGGATACTTTATCGGAACTACGGAATATGGTTATTTATCTTTTGAGGGTAAGGCAGTTAGGTATCTATGTAAGGACTGGCCTTGCTTGTTCACACAATTATGGTGTGGGTGCGTTGGAGATAAACTTTCCGGCACTTGGCGTAATGTGCCCCCGTAAACAAACATAGGCACAATGTGCGTAAGGTTAGGGTTATCTGATCTTCTTCTCCTGGCAGCCAATCAACATCCCAGGATCGCTTCCCAAATCTTTGTCTTTTGGTGCGCCTACATACAGTTGACGGACGGTTTCTAGGTACACACAGTATACCGATGTGCCTTCAAATGACAACGGGGTTGGAGGCGTAGTAGCCGGCAGATGTCGGAGACACATTTTCTATTCCATTGCCAAAACAACAAATGTAACGCCACGACCCCGATATTCAAGAGTAAATAGGTATGCAAAGACGAACGCCCCGAAAAAATTCTATCATGCATGATGAACTCCAACATTATATACCGGCTGAATTATTGAAAGTTGTCCCCCCTCGTCAGTCAGTACAGTGTGAAAAGCAGCACTGAGCACCTGCCGTCGGGTGGGCTGCTGGGAGTTGTTGTAAGCGCTTGTTTTCTAGAAATGGGTAAAGAAGCATGTCAACTCAACCTTTTTCAACAAATATACACCTTCCCCGTATCCCTAATTCAAGCTTCCCGTCTAATACACCAACTTCTCAACCCTCCCACTGCCTAGTCCGTTCTAATACCTATTAATGACTAAAAACCCCCCTAAATAGAGTTAGGGATTTGATCTCAAAAACCGGCTCATAAACCTATGCTTACACACGCGCTCCGAGGCCGGTGCCAGTACTTGATATGCCGCCCACGCAACTCAATCTACTTTTTTCCCCAGACGTCACACATGCATATTCGCTGTCGTCGGCGCAAGCTGTGGCGCGCCGCCCGAGAATCGGAGGAACACGACCTTCCCAGATCGGCATCCGATCGCGATGAGTGAAGCTTGCATCTTCTGAGATGGCTGCGGAGGAAGCACCATCATGCTATCCGGACGGTATTCTGGCGGCAGCCAAAGCACTCGATCAGAGTCGCTGGTGATCCACGACATAGATTCATCTATCCCGAAGCCTTGGCGCATAGAGCCTGGGATCTTCCCAGCAGCCGTACCCCTCTGCGGCGCCTCACTCCCGTCCGCTTGCTCGTTGGTAATGAAGAGGCCGTAGTTCGTCAAGACACGAGATCTGGTTGTGTCAAAACCAATCACATCAATCCCGGGCAGCAACCCCCCGACGAGTTCCACACGGTGACCACTGGACACGTCCCAGATGGCTATTTCATCCTCCCTTGCGCTTGACCCCACAAGATGGAGCCCATCTGAAGAGAAACAGAGCGACCTTCTCGCCTCAAATCCTTCCATGGCTTGATTGAGCGTCTGCCGGCGTCCTTTCAACTCCCAAACCGTGACCTCCCCGCCGGATGACACCGCGATCCGATCAGATGTCGGAGAAAACGTAGCACATTCCGGACTCGGCAAATTTAGGTCGCCGCGGTCGAATCGGCGACTCGCTAGGTTCCAGATCCGAATCGTGCGCTCGAGCGTTATTAACGCTGCCCGCGCTCCATCGGGTGATATGCAGCATGCCAGGACCGACGGCAGGTCAATCGATTGGAGGATGCGGCCGGTATTGAGATCCCACACCGTCGGATCGCAGTATCTGTGGACAAGAATGATATAGGAACCGTCACCGGAGAGCGACGCGTCTAAAAGAATATCGTCTTCGCATTTGACCTCGGGCTCGATTTTTGATAGGCGGCGGCCAGTCTTTGCATCCCACACGAGAACGGCGTCGACTGAGATTGAAATTATTTTCTTTCTGTCGTCCGAGGCCTTGATCCACTTGATCCTGCCTATGTGGTCCTTCTCGTCTCGATTCTCACTCGCTCTAGTCGACATGGTCGGGCAGATCTTGAGGCCCCAGTCACCTCCCGACGCCAACTGGTCGCCGTCAGGCGAAAAGGCCAGGGAGCAAACGTATTTGTCGTATCCGCTCAGTGTATAAAGACGGCGTCTCGTTGCTGCGTCCCAGACCTTGATGTTCGAGGCACGCGCCACCGCCAACCGGCTGCCGTCGGCGGAAACGGCCACAGGGTTTCGTGTTTCTCTCAGTGACTGGGTCTCGCTGACGACAAGCTTCCGGACTGGACTCTTCTCCCGCCAGTTGAACACTGTTAGCGCATCATATCCGGCCAAAACGACAAAGTTGTCCGGGCTTTTTGTGAATCCAACGCTGGTGACGAAAGTGTCGATCGACCAGAGACAATCACCCGATTCATGGTTCCAGACAGATACGCCCTTGGTGTCAGCCGTGGCTAGCCAGAAGCCGCTGGGCGAGAAGGCAACCGAGTTGATACTGGAAGCCCCGTGATTACCCGTTCGACCGAATTTGAGGACGCGGTCCCGCCTCTCCCAATCCCACATTTCGACCTCGTTGTCAAACTCGCCCGTCACTGCTGCCAGCCAAACGCCGTCAGGAGAAAATGCCGCGCAGGTAGGGTTCAGGGCCTCGATTCGCTTGCTTGTATCCCAGCATCCTTGTTGCAAGTCCCAAAAGTCCACATTTCCGCCCATTACGATCGCAACCCATCTTTTCCAGTGCGGGAAGCCAACGCAGTCCGTGGCGCCCGGGAGTGTCCATAGACAAACGCTAGTACCAAGATCCCAGATCGCAACCTCAGAGTACGGATGTCCTCGTGTTTCATCTGCTCTCTCCAACAGAGCCGCAACCCATGTTCCGTCGGAAGAAAAGCAGGCCGGCTTCACGACTACCACACCGCTGGTCTCTGGGTTGAGAGTCCGGGTCCACGGATTCCAGTGAGTGCGTTCCATGCCACTGCCAAGAGAGACCCAGCTCGGTTCTTGGTCTGCGAAGAGTTCCTTGGTTTGACTGTTGGTCGGAGCAAATACAAGCGCAGAGGCATATACCTGGAGAGGATATGCCATTATGGCCTCGGCGTTGGACTCGAGGAAGCGTTGCTGATCTGTCGCTATTTCGATGAGTCTTTCGGTATGAGGGGCTCCCTATTCGAAGTTAGGCATATCGAACTTAGCGTCAGGGCGAGAGCCGTCGGGAAGAGGAGGAAAACACCTCCTGTTGACGGGAAAGGATGCGAGAGGGTCTTACCTGTAGAAACTTTACCAGTTTAGACCATGGCAAGACGGCTTGCCGCCCATTGCCGAGCACGCTCATCACCTCAACCCAGTTGAGGAACTTGTTCTTCAAAACCCTACCAACAGCTTCCGCGTCTTTGGGCTCGAGATTGCCGCACTTGAATGCGAGAAGATGCTCGATCCAATACTCACAGGCATACCCAACGCCCTCCAGCTGTGCCAGCTGCTCCGGTTTGATGTCGACAGTTGCGTACCCGGGGTGAACCAGCTGGCACACATCCCGACCAAGCAGCCTCTCCATCGTCTTGAGTGACTTGGAAAAGAGCCGACGGTGCCGCTCGTCCATACTGGGTATCAGCGCGGACTGATTGAGGAAATCCCTCGCTGACTGGTTGACAATTTGAGCATCCCCATTGTTGTTGACGACGAAGAACGCATCACACTCTTGTATGACCCTCCTTCCAGTCTCGTCCGACTCGATACTGGTTAGGGCGTGGAGCTCCGAATGGTGCAAAGAGCGATAGGCGGCAGCGACAACACCAAGCACCTCGAGACATTCACGTCGGATATCATCCTCCAAGTGGTTGATGCGATCAATGGTCTGTTCGTATAAGCCCGCGATGCCCTCTGCTGCATTTTCCAGGATCTCTGCGACCTCCTTGCCCCCTCTTGCTCGCTGGGCGCTCGCTGCAAGGAGGGCCGTGTACAGGAATGAGTTATCTCTTCCAATCTTGCCGCGCAGTTGATTCCGAACCTCCTCGAAGTCGAGACCGTTTTGCAGACTTGTCAACCTTTTGGTGCAATGATCAACAAAGCTATCCAATGCTTTCAACCGATGCTCCGAATAATCGTCCAGATCCATGCCGGACCGCGTTCCCGCTCCTCCGATATTGAGCGTCCGCGAGATGCTCGATCCACGTTGGCTCGTGAGCAGCCACTTGATACCTCGGAGCGCATCCTCAGAGCCCGTGAGATCAACAACAAGCCTCAAAAGATTCTGAAGATTCTCGCTGCATTCGTTTAGGGCGTCAACAAGGAGGAATATCGTCCCCCCAATCCTTTTCGTACCCAAACTCCGCAGAATCATTCGGAACATCTTCTCCAACCGATACCAAGCCCCGGGTCCATCAAACGCCTTCGCTCCGGCACCATCACACACCTCCCCGACAATGTCCAAAAGGCGCTTATCGGGTGTTTTCGACCGCGTAATGAGCATGTAGCAAAGACCCCTTAGCACCGCCGACGCACTGCTCGTCTCTCGATTACCCTCCTCGCAAAAGAAGTACGCGATTTCATCGTCCTCTCCCATCCCAGATACCACTTGATCGATTATGTACCCGAACAACATCGTCTTGCCTGTCCCAGGACCGCCCTTGATCCAGAGAAGGCGAGCGTCGGTGTCATATCGCCAAGTCTGCCAGGCCGCCTGGCTGAGAATCCACTCGCAAGCGGCGGGGAGGATTCCGCCCTTGGCTTCCTCGAGGCGCTGCTTGTCGTAGCGGGGGTCGGTGATGTAGAGGTCGCGGAGGTATTGGGCTTCTTTGCCTTCGGCTTCTGGAGGATGCATGAAATCGGTTAGCTCGTCGGTGGAAGGAAGAAACGGGGAAAACGGAATTTGCGAGTATAATACCGGTTATATACTGGTTCAGCTGAGAAATTGGCGCGTTGTTCTGGAATCCGCCGGGTCCGGTGAAAACATTGTGGTTTGCGGTTGCCCAAACTCCTCCCTCATTTCTGCCTTGGTCGTGTTGCTCTAGCGTCATGATTTGATGATGCCGGGGGCTGAGTTGGAGCCGACCTTGAAATTGGCAGCGTCTTTGCAACGCAGTGATTTCTTGCCAGGTTTACTAAATTGCGCTGGGGAAGGGGCAGAAGGGGTTGAAGTGGGGAAAAGTTTGACTGAAAAGACCGACTGATGCCCGACGTGCCTGCCTGCCTGAGGTTTGAACATGTTTTTAGTGATACATCATCTTGGGCTCGCATGTTGCTTCTTCTGGATCGGTCCAAGTGCTGTCAGTTTGCACCCCTTGGACCAAGTGATGCAGATGTCACCGGGAGAGTATGGGCGGCGATGTGCTGCTCATGGACAAAAATCGGCACGATCAGATATTGTTCTTAACGTTCAAATACGAGATTGAGGGTAAAAGAACGTTTATTCCTATCTGGGCCGCTAGCTACAACAGTATCTCAAATGCAAAATCGACCGGTGCCTCGCCCGTTGCAAGCCTCTAAGAGCGCTTCGAGAGCTCCGCGAGCTTCAAGAGCACCTCCATAGCATTGTCTCCCCTGATAGGGGCATTGACCTGAAAGCCGTCCTTGACCTCATTCCTGCAAGCGGACACAATAACTCTGCCCTCGACCGCCTTGCCACCAACTTCGGCCGCTATTTGCACACCATTGCTACACTTATTGTCATCCCCTTCATATATGTTGGCTGGCAAGCTGTCGTAGAGATTCGCTTTGGCCGCCTTGAGCTCCCCCATCATGCTGGTGACGCGCCGGAGGGAGTCGGTCGATGCGACGAGTCGCTCGGCCACCATTTGCAGAGTCCCGAGCGCTTCGGCCACTCGAGGCGTATGGAAACCGTCTTGAAGCTGGATCTTCTGCACCAAGGCTACGGCTGACTTGATCTCTCCCTCTTGCGCCTTGAATTCATCTGAAGTTCGCGCGTGGGCGTGGAGCTTTTGGATTTTGGGCACGGTATCCTCGAGTAGCTTCGTCATTCGAGCTGCGGTAATTGGGATCGAAGCAATGGTTGTGTCCGTGATGATCTCGAATCCGGCCTTCTCGTTGAAGGGGCTGGAAGGCGTGCTCGGTGGCGTGATGGGACGGACGGTGGCATTGCGGTCGGCGGAACGCTTGGAGTTCGACGAACTGACTGGCGGTCGAGAAGGGGCCGCGCCCCCGCCAAGAAGCCTCCACATCGCAGCGTCTGGGCGTTGCCCGTGTCGTCGGGTGTTGGAGACCGCGTTCGGGATTTCTAGGATGGCGATAGCATGGAATGTCGTGTGGCAATTAGCATGGAAAGTCCCATGCTTCGAAGCCTACGGACTGCGATCATTATTAGATATAAACCGAATTGCACTGCGGTTGCTGACGAAGAATATGGATGTCGGCAACTCTGCGAGCTGAATTTGGGCCGACCATGCCCAACCCGCCCGACTGCTAATCCGCGGCGCTGTCTGGTGTGGATGGCAGCTGCGCTGACGGTCTTGGGCGAGGGACGGAAGATACTTGAAATCATGTTGGGCAGCTTAGAAGCCCAAAGTGCGGCAAAAGCTCGCAGCGTGCGGTAGCCGTACACATCTCAAACCGCGGGTATTGGGGTAAGGAGAGTGACATAGGGCGTTTGATGGAGAGGTTTGGAGATTCTGGCGCTTGGCCCGAATGGTTGCGATGGTGGGTTGAGCAGCCAAATGGTCGGAGCCCGAGCCCAGTGTCGAAGCTGCACGATCGTCCTGTTCTGTTCTGGGGGAAGGTGCGGCCAGTCCAGCGTGGCTAGGTGTTCACCGCCATTGTGTGTAAACTTCACTGAGCCTCAAATCGGGCCCAAATGGGCCCAAGCAAGACGTGGACAGAAAATGCCCTGTCCACTGCGTCGAGCTTGGAAACCGTCATTGGGCACCCAAGGGCGGGACCGGAACTTTGGGACCAATTGACTGAAGCGAAGACGCAGCGGTATTGCCACCTCAGCAACAAAAGTCCCCCAAGATTGCGCGCCGGCTTTCCTTTTCGGGCCGCCCCATCGGTCGACCACCACAAGCGATCACAACAGACAGGGCAAGGGCACGCACGCACGCATGCGCACAAGGCACACCACCAAGTCAGACAGGGCGTTTGTTGTTCTTTTCAACACTTTTCAATGTGGTGGAAACAATGCAATTGCCGAGACAAGGCGGAGCGACGCAATTGGCGAGGAGGACACCGGGGCTCACCGGCTGACTGAGGAGTCATCCACTGAACTCTCAGTCCTCACCGACGGCGTGATAAACAGCAAAGCCGTATCGTCCGCCCAAATCCCTATCTTATCTGCAGATTATGGTTCGATCTCCAGTTCCCCCATTGCTTCAACGCTCTGAAGCTAACACTGGAAATAGGCAGAGGTATTTTCGACTGCTGCAGCAGCTGCCGCTCTTCTCGAGCAGTGCTTTCAGTTATGTTCCCGGGTCCAAGGCGCCGCAAGGCGGCAACATGAACTCCCCGACTTTATCGACAAACACATGATGGAGATTTCCCGAACGAAAGCCATGATAGAGCTAGTAAAGGACGAAGCCTGTTTGAGAACACCCAACATTCAGAGCGCTCTCGTCAAGCTTTCTACGGTTAGCCAGGCGCTCAATGCACGCCTTGAAAAGATGGCTGCCCCTAGAGGCCGTATCAGGGGTTTCATATGGCAGCTAACAGCGGGTAGGAGGAACCAAGAAGCGTTGGAGAACGTCATGGAGGAGATGGTCCACATTAAGCTTGATCTCGGGGTGCATATCCAGCTTGCGAATGTCGGACTGACTCGGGGAGTTGAACAAAAGATACTGGTCAGCGTGGCTGCTGTCGAAGCGGTGAATCGTCAGCTGCAAGAGAAGCTCGGGCCGAGCCACAAGCTCAGAATTTCGCAGCTGATCGAGGGACGCCCCCGAAACGGTGAGATTACTCCATGGAAACTGACTCAACGTGACGCTAATCAGAAATCGCAGGCGACGGAACTGTGACACTTACAAGGGATGACATCGCCGCCCTCGCCTCGCCTCCAGAGGCCGAAGACTACATCGCATCTACTACGACAGAGAGGGGCCGGTTGCCAAGGTCCAATACTGTCAGAACGGTCAGGGGTAATAAAGTATCTGAGTGGGCTTTGCAAGTAAACACGCCGATTGGTCAGGACTTTTGGGAGAATATAACCACCGTTAGGGTAGAAGATAACAGGGCAACCGGGTTCGCAAGTCAGCTGAACTACCCGATGTCGATGGAAGCATTTCTGGCAGTTCTGCAAGCCAGGGGAGAGCAACAACTGGTACGTGACCAACGACAGTGAGGCTTTTCAAGTTCGTTGGGTGCCTATTTAGTGTCAACTCTTTGAGTGGAGAGCTGTCATACCAGATGTGTGAAGGAGTTACTGAGAATCTCTGCTTTTCTGTCAGTTGCTGGTTGCGGTATCTCGGGCAGAGTTGAAGACGAAGAATACGAATCATGTTAACTATCTAATGGCTATCTAGTACCAAAGCTGTCCGTCCATGAGCTATACCCCTTCCATGAGTCTTATCACTTCCTATGCCCTGCTGCTTCACATCACAAATCTCAGACAATATTAGCAAATCGCTGATTGCCCTGGTCGATGATTTCGAAGGCCCTGTCGAAGACAATCTTGCGTCCCTTCAGCTTGCCCTCCAATTTCGCCACCTGCCGTTCGAAAATCTGCTTCTTTCGGTTGACGTCGTCGAACTCTTTCCGAAGGTCTTCAAGCCGCTTGAGGTAGTCATCGGCTTCGTCATCTGCCTGCTTCAAGTCGTCCGCCAATTCCTCGTTCTCGGCTTTCAGGTCGCTCAACGCCTTCTCCGCACTGGCCCAGCCCTTGGCTGCTGCAGTGAGCTCCTTCTCTGTTTTGGCATTGGCGTCGGTGACGGTTTTGAGGTCCTTCTCAACTTTGGTTTTAGCGTCGGTGACTGTCTTGAGGTCATTCTCCAATTTGGCCTTGGCACCCGCTGCTGCTTTGAGTTTGTCGTTCAAATCGGCCTCCAGCTTCGTCTTCGCGTCCTTGGTCTCGGTCAATTGAATCTTGACAGCCGCAAGGTCTTTCTCTGTTTTGGTCTTAGCGTCGCTGACTGTCTTCAGGTCGTTTTCCACCTTGGCTTTAGCACCAACGGCCGCGTTGACTTTTCCGTTCAAGTCGGCCTCCAACTTCGCCTTCGCATCCTTCGTTTCAGTCAATTGGGTCCTGACAGCTGCGATGTCCTTGTCTGTTTTGGTCTTGGCGTCCGTGACTGTCTTGAGGTCCTTCTCCACCTGTGCCTTCGTATCCTTCGTCTCACTCAATTGAGTCCTAACAGCGGCAAGATCCTTCTCCGCCTTCTCCTTTGCCGCCTTCGCCCCAGCAAGCTCACCTTCTAAGCTCTTTCTTGTCTCGGCGGCCGAAGCTTTGGCAGCAGCCAACTCTTTGCCCAGCTTGCCCTTCTCCTCGGCAAGAGTCTGAGAATTGGCCACGGTGGAGGCCAGATTACCCTCCTTAGCCGCCAGTCTGGCCAACGCATCCGCCAAGTCCTTCTCCGCCTTCGCCAGCTCCTTGCCCAATCGCACTATGGCTTCCTCGGCAGTCTCGTACATGTTCATGGCGTCCTTTTTGCCACGTGCAAGATTGCCGGCTCGCCCAACTCCATTCTCCACGAGACCCCTAAGCTTTTTCTCCAGCTCGGGCACATCGGAGGCTTCGCCTGCATCGGTGTCGTCTGGAATGGTCGGTGGCGGTGTTCCGGACTTCGCAGCTTTCTGTCTCCTCGCAGCTCGCTCGGCAACCTTGGCTTGTCGATTCTTTCTGTCGGGAAAGGCGGGAGTGGCTGCGGGCTCGGCTGGGCTGCTGCTCGGGCTCGGCTCAACCTGGGTAGGCTTGGCGAGAGGCAGGTCATTGTAGACAGGGGTGGGAGAAGTCAGCTCGCCGTTGGGCTTGACGGACTTGGGCGTATCCACCTCGATGTTGGACCTGGTAGGCTGGGGTGATTCCCGGCCGCCGTTCGTCCTGAGAGACTGAGCTGATGCTGGGGCGCCGTTCGGTCTGTAATGCTGTGGCGGAACTGGGTCAAGGTTCGGTCTGATGGACCTCATCGATCCCGAGTCGCCGTTTGACGAGAGGGGTTGGGATGGAGCTCGTTTGCTGCTTGACTTGGAGCTTCTGGCAGGAGGGAAGTCACCGCTCGACCTGTTAGGCTTGAACGATGCACTAGTCGTTGTGATCCCTCCTACTGGCGGCGAGGGCGGGTATTGGTCATCGTTGGGCCTGATGGGCATGGGCGGTTCTCCGTTCCCTACGAGACCAGGGGCAGGTACGACCTTGTTGGCGAATTTGGAGAAAAATGTCCCGGAACCAGACATGACGGGCGATGTATCTAGCGCATTGGTCAGAATCTTCTTGCCGTACAGTCTCGGACCATGCTGTTACCTTCAGAGTGGTGCTTCAGAGCTGTTTCGGCCAATGCTGGCTGGAGAGGAGTCTTCAGTTGAGTCTTGTGGATTGATGATATCGATGATGAGCGCGGGTTCACAAAAGCCTGTGGCTAGGAGACATGGCGGGAAAAGACTTGTACATTATAAACTTGCCGCGGACTCTCAGGACATCAAGTCAATCCAATGAATACTCGGTAGTGTTGGCGGTTGACCCCATCGCCGCTTCTCCCGGCTTCCACCATCGTCGTCGATGCACAGCCCGACAGCCTCACTACCAAGGTTAAACGCGGTCGACAGCATCTCCTCGGGTTTCCCAAATTGCCCTAGCGCCACATTTTCCGTCGTTGCTGTTGGCTGAGGAGATGTTGATGGCATTGTGCCAGCCGTTGATCAGGCCCTGGCAAGCTGCTATCCTCGGTCAACCGCTAGGATTGGGCGCCGGTCAGTCAGGTCGGCTGGATATTAGTTACCACCTATCCTTTGCCACGTTGTCTCTTTTTCTCCCATCATATGCCCGAATGATTTGAAGATGGGGGGAGGACAAGATACTGTAAGGCCCAACGCGAACATTGTTGGCCATGGCAGTGTAAGTGGCAGCGAATGAGTCACAGTCGCCGCCTCCGTGCATCTTGCAATCTTGCGTTGCCTTTTTTTCTTAGCAAGGCAACAAGAAAAGGGGTGCGTTGGGCACAAAGAACGTACTGCCATGCATGGAGGCTTGGACACGGGACTCAAATTTGGGTTGACTCCATGCCGAAGAAGTGTCGTGTACGGGCACAGGAGGGGGAATGTGGGGGTACCCAACTGCCCGTTGCCCCTTCCTACCTACCTACTTGCGCCTTTCCGCAGACTTCGAAGCAGGCTTTGTGCTCTTGGATGGTTTGCCCGCGCCCAACACCCAGTCCAAGTCAAGATCCTTCAATGTCTTTCTCAGCTCGAACTCCTTCTTTTCCATCTCCTTCATCCTCTCGTAGATATCGTTGAGTTGCTTCCTCATCGCATCCATTTCCTCAGCGCTGCCTCTCTTGATCGGCATTGGCAACCCCCGTTCTCTTTCTTGGAGCTCTGCCTCTTTGTTGATGAGGGTTTGCTCTTTCACCCGCAGCTCTTCGTCCTTTCTATCAAGCTCGCGTTGCCTCTGCTCGAGCTTTGCTGCTTTCTGCTCTGCATTCGAACCAAGAACACGGACTTTATTGTCAAACTCATCGGTCGGGTCATACACTGAACCAGCTCTGGACGGGGCCTGGGCGGGCCCGTTGGTGTTCTTCCCCGCCTTTCTGAGTTGTCGATCTCGCATCCGCTGCTGGTGCTGCTCATGCCCCCATTGCGCAGGCCGGTTGGCCCCGCTTCGTTCTGTTATCTGGTCGCGGTGGCTGTCGTCCTGTGAATACAAACTAGATTAGCCAGCACAACACCACCAACCGCTGGACTTGGCTATGATCTCACCTGACTCTCCATCATCTCAAGTAAATATCAGCGCGTTCGCAACGAACGGTAGGGTTAGGTTGGAGGCTCCCACTTCGCGGAGGCTATGTTTGCACGGGAGTGAAGGTACCCAAGGTAGTGACGAGGACCGATTCAAGTAGCATCTGCCTGGATGGCGCATTATCTGGCGCATTTGAGTTCTCATTTTCCACACCGGGAACGGTGAGTCGCACAGCACTAGGTTGGACGCCCAGGTTGCGGTGGGGGAGGGGCAAAACCGTCAACCACCGACGACTGGCCCCACAGCCCGGCAGGCAATTCCTCTCCCCAGCAGCCTGCATGCAAGAGCTGCTTGCAGATGAGCGCAATATTTCACTGGTCCACGTGGGGGATTTTGTCCCCAGAAGTTGACCGGAGACGTGGTCCTCGAGTGGGGAAATTGCCAGCATCGGTCCGGCCACCTCGGTTTGCGTGCAGTGGAAAGAACGAGAGGGACGGGAACTCCACTCTCGCGCTTGCGCTGCGCCTCCCGCAAGTCTGCCCAGGCCGAAACGCATGGCGCATGCAAACACTGGCAGCTGCACCGCTAGAGTCGCTGGCTACAGCCTCCGGGCCGGATCACGCACGCCAGCGCGAACGCCGATTCGGCGCTTAATTTCCTTTCTCCTCTCCGGGTTACACCGTAGGAGGCTCATCATGGATGCCGATGTCTCTGAGGGCCAGGCTTCCATTTTAAACTTCCTTCCCTGACATCTCGAACTTCTCAGCAAGCGCAAGCGTCGGGCTCGCATCGCACGGCAATGGAAGCACTCGGCACTTTGCAGACCTACGGCCAACAGCCTGGTCTAGTCGATCACCCGGATTTTGAGTGAGTGCCTATAGAGTCACAAAACATCGCGCTGTGGTCAATACTGACCATCGTATCATGTATTAGTGTGGTTCTTGTCCACGGGCGCGGGGGTAATGCCCGTGAAACATGGTCTTCCCTGTGGTCCGAACAATGCGTCCCAGACAAGCTCACTCGCCCAATGCCGAGAGTCTTCGCTTTCGACTATCAGGACCGCGTCTATGACCAGTACCGACTGCAATCAGTCTGTTGGTATGCCGAGAAACTTCTCCAGGATCTGATCCATGAGAGGACGGATCATACGGAGGAGATGCGCCCTATCGTATTTATCGGACACAGCACTGGCGGTGTCATCATCAAACAAGCAGGTGCCGCTCATGCTCCTGATCGTCGTACGAAGGCTGACCTGGCAATACCTGTGAAGGCTCTTATCACTGCTCAACGCGACCTACGGTTTAGGAATATCGCATACTCAGCATGCGCTGCCGTAAGCCCTCTCTCTCCTGAATTGCTAGAAGCTAGTGGGGATTTTGATGAGTCCTAAAGATATTTTTCGCCACTCCTCACCGCGGCTACACACAAGTGATCCGCAGAATCTTCGAGGCGGATCCTCTGAACCAGTTCCTCGGAATCCTACCTCAGTTTGGCCTAGTCCCTGGAGAAGACATCGAAGCCTTTGACAACATATCGGTCGAGTTTCTTCATTTTTACCGTAATGACCTTTTGTTCCAAAATTTTGCAGAAGGGAAACCGCCCACAGGACTTGCCACGAAGGTGAGAATCTCCCCCAAATTGTCGCGTGCAATCACGCAGGCCCACATAATCACCAAAACTTTGTGTTGTAGCTAACGATTCTCGAAATGTGGTAGATCGTGGAGGAACAAAATGCGAGCCTAGATCAGTCTTGGGATGATCGCTGGGACAAGAGAGTGGGAATGCGGGATCAAGACCACTTTCAAATCTGTATTTTTGGTACCCAGCCACAGGGTGGGCCCAACTGGCTTATATCACTTATTGGAGAAGTGAAAGAACAGTCAACGAAGTTCATGAGTAGGTATCTGACCTTCTGCACGTGTATGGTGGCAAATATTCTGCACATGGCTAATGCCAACTGATGCGTAGGGGGCGACTTTGATCAGGAACGCCGCAAATCACTGCAACTGCTTGGAACCGGCGAAGTTCTTCTCCCAACACCCCCCGCGCCTGTGGTTCCGACGGAGGGGACTTGCAGATGGATTGAAGACTACGACTACTACCGTACATGGATCGAGTGGAAACCCAATACCAACAGCAGAATGTTGTGGTTAAGCGGGGGACTTGGTTGCGGAAAGACTTACTTGGCAGCCTATATCACTTCGCGTGTCATGGATCAGCTGCGGCTCGATGCCTACAAGCACGATTTCGTCATCAGTTTCTCTCTAGGGGCCATGAAGGACGGATTGATTACTCCATGGCAGATGTTGGCTTGCTTGATCCACTCGACCCTCATAAACTACCCTCTGGTGGCTCAGATGATCGACCACAACTTGAAACGTCATAACCCACTACACTACGAGGATCTCCAGTACCTTTGGTACGAGATGATTGCAACGATCACAACCGCGGACCGCCCCCGGCGTCTAACAATCATTGTGGACGAGATGGACCGGATGGCTGCCGACAGAGAAGCACTTGCACTGGTCTTGAAACTCATGGTCGGCGAGGAACATATCCAAGGCATGCCCAGGCCAAAGAAAGATCATATCCGACTTCTAGTCATCTCCCGCCCTGGTGGTGTTCACAGTGAGGCGCTCAAAGACTGCAACTTCGAGGAAAATCAGATACCACAGCACGCAACCAAAGATGACATCAAGGAGACGGTGGAGAAGGAACTACGAATCCTCGCCAAACTCCACAAACTTAATGACCAAGAAAGGTCCCATATCTGCGACGCAATTCAAAACATTGCAGGCGACATGTACATCTTAGCTCGCCTCGCCCTCCGAGAGATCGCCAAAGACCCAAGAGAAAGAGCCGCCCACGCTCTCCGCGACACTATTGCTAGCTTTTATGATAGCATTCTTGAACGCCTAGCCCTCGGTGATTATCGTGGCGGTGACGTCGAAGAGGAGAGGAGGAGTTTCTTGCGCAGCGTTTTGTTCTGGATGGTTTACCAGGGCCACGCAATGGACGAAGAGGAGCTCCAGCTTGGGTTGGCTATGCTGCGAAAGATCGGCGGCCCTAACGTGTCGCCCGTTCGCGAGCGTGTAGTGGACGAAGAGTTCGTCAACAACCCGCAGACTGGGTATTCCAACCTAACGCGCGAGATCTTGCTGAAATGTGCGCCACTGGTGAGGTTGAGGTCTGATGGTCGGTTTGAGCCGATCCACAGGTCCCTGAAGGAATTCCTTTCTATACCACCGATCTGCTTCCAGCCGATCCCGGACGTCAAAAACCATCCGTATTACGCGTTTGATGACGCAACATCGGATGAGATCATCAGCAGTCTCTGCATGGACTACCTGTTACTGGATGCATTCAAAGACGCAGGTAAGACAACTGGGAGGTTAAGCGAGTGGGAAGACAAAGTCGAGAAGCGAATCGATGACCACGAATTTATCGCCTACGCCTCCAAACACTGGATTTACCACGCCAAATTATCGGGGGAACCCTTCAATTCCAACACAGCCGACCTTCCCTCGGAGTCCCGTCAATATCAACTTCTAGACGTCAAAAACCCGAGAAGCCAGCACGCCCTGAGCTGGGCTGAAGTATGGTGGTACTTCACAAGTTTTCCTAAGCGATTTCCTGGTACAGGCCTCGAAGTCGCCAAGATATTTGGCGCGACCAAGAAGTTAACCCGGATGGACTTTAAGCTGGATGTCGCTAAACAACTGACAAGAACGTCGGAGGGTCCCTCTCCTCTCGATGGCCTGTCGCATTCTCCTGAGGAGTCGCCTGTCTTGTACCCTCCTTCTCCGCCTCAGGACCCAGAAGAAACGCCCAGTGAGCCGGACGTCGAGGAACCGCAATATGACCTGTACGTCGGCGAACCGCAGTACGATCTGTATGTTGAGGAACCGCACCCCAATCCGTACGTCGAGGAACCGTACCACGATCCGTATGTCGAGGAACAGCAGCACGAACTAGTAGTTCCAGATGAATTCCCTCTCAAAACCATTTCGCAGAGGTCGTTTCAGCCCGCTACTAGTCCCGGGCATATTCAATCCCATGGTGGGCGGGTTGTTACCTCATCGACCACCCCATCGGATGAACGACGGAATCGACTTCCGGTGCAGGTTCCTTCCAACGGACCTCCCCACTTTGCTGTACGTCGAAATCGGCCGCCCGATTCCATCGGCCAAACTCAGAACCCAGATATTTACATTCAAGTAAACAACAACACAACTAATAATTACTATGGGAAGCCTCCAAAGCCTCCGAAGCCTCCGAAGCCTCCGAATGCTCCGAATCCTCTGATTCCCAAACGGAAGAGTTCATCGCCCTGCGGCTGTTGCACTATTCTCTGAAAGGGCTTAATGCCTATAAAAGGGCGGTTTGTTCATCTTGGGGCGGCCATCGGCCGGTGCGTTCGGGGGTAGGGGGTGGCACCAAGGCTTCAGGTTGTACGCAGTCTAGTTGACAGAAGTTTTTGATAGATCCATTTAGATTACTTAGCTCATTTACTTGGGGGGTTAGTTCTAGTATTGATCTTGGCGTTTAACTTCGCATCGCGGCCATCTTTAACCTTTCTACGCTGACTTTACACATCTTGGTACGCCAGTCCTATGACGCGTCACGCAGTCTGTTCGATATTTCCCTTGGCTTAGACTTCGTCTTCCACAATGTTGGGGGCGTATTCCTGCAGCCCGGTTTAGGCAGTCAAGTAGGCCCAGAATCGGCGGCCCTGAATGAAGGCGGTCAAAACTAAAGCGAGGAAGCGGGAACCTGCAACCCTTCGGCGGTCCAATCGCTTCTCGCCAAGTCCCAGAATTTTGCGTTTGTTTGTTGTAGGCCTCACTGCAGCACCCGTCGCTGCTGCCAGATTGTGGTTCGCCCCAACTCCGTTCAACCGCCTGGAAACAAAGCGGGACTTTCCATCAGGGCGCGATGTCTTCATCTCGCAGATTTCCGTCTGAGCCCCCGGATTACTACAGCCATCTTGGCATCCCGCCAAATGCGAATCGGCGGCAGATCAAACATGCCTTTGCGAGGCTGGCAAAGAAATTCCATCCCGACAAGAAGGCGCCGGGACAAAACATTGATGCCTACGAGTTCCGCAAGGTGAGATCCCTACTTTCTCGTCGGCCATCCATGCATCTTTGTCTCTGTGCCGCCTAACATGAAGCCTCGACTTAGATTCATGAAGCCTACGAGAATCTCTTCGACGATGCGAAGCGGGCCAAACACGACGAGCAGCTAGCTGTGTATAGGGCGTGGAAACGTGTGCATGATAAAGAGGAAGAAGAAAGGCACGCCAAGGAGCGGGAACGCGCTGCCAGAGAACAAGCGGAACGGGAGAGACAGGCAGCAGAGGCTGAGATGGCTAGGAAAAAGCAAGAACAAGAACGGGCCGCAAGAGAGGAGGAACAGCAAAAGCGACAGAGGGAGGAGAAGATACGAATGGCCGAGGAGCGCTCCCGGCAAGCTGCGCAAAGGGCTCGCGAACAACAGGAGCAGGCGGCCAGAGAGCGGCTCCGAATGGAGAAAGAACAAGAGGCTGAGAGGAAAACCAGGGAAGCAGCTAGGAGAGCTCAACTCTCGCGACAGAAAATGGCCGAGGAACGTCTCAAGGCAATCCGAATCGAAGAGAAGCAGAATACCCTCCGCCAGAACTGGGCCAAGATGCGGGAAGCGGTCGAGACCCGGGATTTGCCTGGTGATGCGACACAATCCCAAGGTACACCGAAGACATCTCTATCTGTGTGCCCCCACCCACGGTTCGGATGGCCGAAGATGAAAGGGACGAGAGAGTGCATGTTTTGTGGGACATGCCGCACAAATTGGTCATATCGATGCCCGTCTTGCGATATCGCTGCTTGCCCTGGTTGTAAGGAAGGATATTACCGACAGGCATAGTGGTGGATTTCAACGGAAGATGGGACCTGTATCCAGAAAAAAGACGCTCCCAAGATCCACCCCATAGGTACGGTGACAAGGGGGCTGCCCCAGGACATGTACGTGATCGGCATGACCACGAGGGAAAGGAGGGACGTGCGCAGGGGCGTTGCTGACCATGTGGTAATGCTGCCACACCCGCACCCCTGACAGGGAAGTCGCTGGTAACGTGAGCGAGATGGGTGGAAGTGTGGTACACCTCCGCCGGGGTAATAATGGATCCTACGCGCGAAAATTGGCATTGCTGTTGAACTTCCTTACGCTTTGGTCTACTTAGTGCCTGGGAGATGCATCATAGCCCCCCTTTCGCTTGAATCCTGAGGATATCGGGTCTTTGTCGAGCCCATAGCCCAATGTCATAACTTTCCATCGTCAGCTTGAAAGCCTTCAAAGTCTGACCGCAAGTTTCGAGGAAGAGCTACTTCATCCAGCTGGTGTAATTGAAAGTGGTGATCAAAACAACTTGTTCTAGCCTTTGTCGATCATCGGTCTCTTTGATCCGGGCTGACATTGCAGTTGCATTGCACGGACTCAATAATTTCCCCGCACGAAAGGGTAGTATTTTGATTTGAATCAACACCGGCACTCAGCTTCTCATTCGTATTCCTTGTACAGACCAAAGAATATGAAACCGGTAGCCCTCCCCTGACCCTGGCTCATAGCCCTGAGCGCATTGAAACCTCCCCCCACTCGGTGCGACAATCTTTGCCCAGCTTATCCTTGCTAAATTTACACACCTCGTGGGTATGCCGGGCCGCGCCGTTGTAATACATCACGATGCTCGGCTCAGTTACCAAAATCGGTATTCCAGCAGCGGCAAGGTCACAACCAGACTACGTGTTCTATCAACCGGGTTCGCTAGCGCGTCACGCATGCAGGTCCAGCAAAGCTTGTCGACTCCATGGAATCCCCCGAGGCATCCTGGCATGTATGGTGACCTCCTCAACTACAAGTACCCAGGATGCACGCCCAAGCCTCATCATGGGAAGCCTCTCACCCTCCACCCTTCACCTAGGTGTCCCTTCGTTCCCTTCCCTTTTCCCTCAAACTGTCACTCTCTTAAGGGTACCCACTCACCCTCACCATGGCTGTTATCACGAGGAATTCTTGGCTGTTCTTGGCGCTATGTCTCTTCTTTGGCTCAGTCCTGGCTGTCCCCAAGGAGTCGGACTTCTCTGCCGCTGATATCGACCAGGGCAAAGCCCTCACCTCGCTCAACCAGCTGGCCTCCACCAACACCGACGCCATCACGCCTCGCAAGATGCGTCGTCAGGCTAGCAAGTGCAACAAGGCCAACCTAAGGGTCCGAAGAGAGTTGTAGGTATAGCCTCTTTCCTTGTTACCGGGATTTCTTTACTCACAAAGAGAACAGTCGAACCCTCTCCAAGGCCGACAGAAAGGCCTACATCGCCGCCATTCAGTGCCTCCAGAGCAAGCCCAGTCTTCTCGACAAGACCGTAGCCCCGGGCTCCAAGTCCCTGTTCGACGATTTCGTCGCCATCCACCTGCAGCAGACCCTGAACATCCACCTCTCTGGCACATTCCTGACCTGGCACCGCTACTTCACCTGGGCGTATGAGGAACGACTCCGCAACGACTGCGGCTACAAAGGCACCGTTCCCTACTGGGAATGGGGCCTAGACGTCAGGAACCCCGCCGCCTCCCCTGTGTTTGATGGTTCGGATACTTCCCTAAGCGGCAACGGCGAGGCCATCCCGCATCAGGGCCTCATTCTCACCGAGCCCTTCAACCCCGATGCTCTCATCCCCCTGCCTCCGGGATCGGGCGGCGGTTGCGTCAAGACCGGTCCCTTCGCCACCATGACGGTGCATCTCGGTCCTGTTGCGCTCGCGCAGTACGGCTCGACCAATGTCAGCAGCGTCCCCTCCCCTCTCAACGACAACCCGCGCTGCTTGAAGCGCGATCTCAACGCTGGCGTGGCTCAGAAATGTATGCCTCCCCCAATTCTATTCCCACCTTCCCCCTTCCGCTTCCCCTTCCCGACTCCCCATTCTCTCACTCTCCTTGTCCCCCGCTAACCTCCTCGAGCAGGGACCACCTTCCGCAACACCACCCAGCTAATCCTCCAAAACCCCACCGTCGAACTCTTCCAAGGAATCCTCCAAGGGGACCCCCGCTACGTGCGGCAATCCCTCGGCGTCCACGGCGGCGGGCACTTCACCATCGGCGGGGATCCCGGCGCCGACCCGTTCATTTCGCCCGGCGACCCGGCCTTCTTCGTGCATCACGCTCAAGTCGACCGTGTTTACTGGATCTGGCAGATGCTGGACTTTGCGAATCGGCAGGGGGTGTTTGGGACGGGGACGTTTATGAATATTCCGCCGAGTGCGAATGTGACGGTGGAGGATGTGATTGATTTGGGGCCGTTGGCGCCGAAAGTGAAGATCAAGGACGTGATGAGTACGGTGGGGGGTGGGCCGTTGTGTTATGTTTACGCTTAGGGGTTGGGGGTAGTTGGACAGTATGAATGGGTATATGGATGTCTTATGGAGGCGATATGTTGGCACTGACTTGATCTGAAATATAACTAAATACAAATGTGTTGGATCCCGCCGTAGCTCGAAAGTCGTAGGGCAAGATTCGTCGTCCTTGTAGAACCGCAAGGCGCCCCTTCCACACCAAAGAGTTGGTGATCAAAGGATTCGGAGGTCCAAAGAGTAGGCATCAAGCCAGGTAATACCTCAGGTCAACTGCTTGCAGTCGGGAAGGCGGCTGGTATTGACAAAAGGGAGGAAATCCACTAGCGGCTTCTTTGCCCAGTGGCTGGTGATGATTGCCATACCGAGTCGCACATAAACGCACAAGTCAGTCTTTCGAAAATAATCGAAGAATACATCGAGAGGAAGCGGTATTCGTGGGTACCCGAAAGACCCTTTTGGCTCTGAGACTCCTGACGTCATGGTTATGTGAAGCTCCTCGCGAAACTTAACCCTTGAACTCGGAAGCTCATTGAGCAGCCACAAGCAGCCGATAAGCACAGGTGGTAGGAATTCCCCACTAGGTGTCTGACACTCGTGGCCGAAAATACGCTTGGCCTGCCCGAGTAATACTTCCCAGTAAATACTCACATAATGAGCGGTCGACAAATCCCGAAGCTCTCCAAACGGGCTTTCTCGCTGCGCCTGTGCAATATGGTATTCCATTATTGCCGACGCAATCAAGAAGAAATCGGGATTAAAGTCAGCGTTGTTCCTACTGATAAGGGCGTAGCCCGGGGCATCATCGATGGGTCCAGACGCAATCTGCGTGCCATTCTCCCAGCATTTCCTCGCCCACAAAAGCCATTCCGTCACGCGAGTTATCATAGAGGCTAGTGCCCAGAATAGCAGTGTATCTTCGCCATGGAGATCATGCCTAAGCGTGGACTTCTGCAGTGCGACCGCCCCAAATGCGATTGCGGACGCCAGATCCGCAGACGTTGCACAAGCAGCCGCAGGGTTGCGTCCACCGAGATGTATGCCGCTGAGGATGAACCAGCAGGATACCGGAGCAGAATAGAGCGAAAGGTCCAACATACGCATCAATTTCCCTTTCTTTAGCTTCTCCATGAGATCTGGGAGGCACTCGCAAGCGTTACGGATATGACCGAAGTATTCCGTCAGGGTGAGTGTCAGACGAAAGACGTTGTTGGTCATATCGCCTGTTGGAGTAAGTACAACAAAGCAGTCGTCAAATTTCGCTTCTGCGCCCTTCATCCTGACCGAGCTGGTTACATCATCCTCTAAGGCGTGGACGGCGGCACATATGGCGGCGGCAGCGTAGTGATGTAGTTTCTCATCCTCCAACATCAGCTTGCCGATTTCCTGAACATAATGTTCCATCTTGACAAGGATGGCAGATTGTTCGCTTCCGAAATTCTTAGCAACCTGGCCTTGAAATGACCAGTCACCCGCGACGCTCTCTCGTCGGACGAGAAAGAGATATTCCAGACGGTAGATGTCTTCGACAAGGGCTAGCTCGTTTATCTGACCAGACTGCGACACAACCATGTCAAAAAGCCAGCTGGGGACACCCGCGTCGCGTGGTTTAGCCTTGCTGATCGCGCCGTTTGATCCCTAGCGGTACTTTGGGGAACAGGCTCTCCGCAGGAGGTCGAATGAGATACAAGTTTTGTCCATGGTACAAAACATAAAGTAAAGGTGCTGGGCAGACTTTGGTAGATAGTCCAAACTTCCTTTCCAGGCAACGAAAAAAGACTCTGGAAATGCTTCGAGAATGTCTGCGGAGCCTTGTAGCATCTTCTTCAGGAGCTCCCGCTTCATCTTGTCGTAATAGCCAAGATATTGGTCTAGACCCCCAACTACACGAATGTAGCTACCCGCAAGACACACTGAGAGTGGGAAATACCCCAGCTCTTTAACGACTCGATGTGCTTGATGGATGTCGGCCTGTCGAGGAAGGCCTCCCGGGACCGGAACGGTGCAGTCATGGCTGCGGTGTTGGGGAGTTGCACCATCCTGAGACGGGTCTGGTGGAAGGGTGATGATGTGAGTCTGTTGATGTTGCTTGCTCTCTGTTCAGAAAAGCTGGGGAAATGATTGGCTTCATAAAGGCAGATATTTCACCTCTCTACGACTCAATGGCTTCCTTGGTATCCCGGGTTGGCTTGTTATCGTGCCTATCATGGGTTCTGTGGGCCTTGCCGATTGGAAGCTGAGCATGGGTGTCATACCCGCTTTGATCCCGGGGATCTGGACTCGGAATCAATGATAACAGCCCATTGTTGTACCCTAAAGTTGCCCTCAGCAATTTCCATGTTCGTGCGTGATCCTGAGCCGCTCCTGAGCTAGGGTGAGCTAGGGTGAGCTATGGGCGAGCCTAGCTTGCACAGCCGTGTGGCCCAGTTTTGGACCCTCGACTAAAGTTGCCATCCGAAGATTCCGGTACGTTCCTTGGTTTTATGCTAACTATACTGAATAGGGTGCGGCCCACGTTAGCGGTGATGTTGCAAAATATGATTCGTTTGGCGTGCATTGCAGCCTGGGCGTTTGATCTTATGTAGTGAGGCGAAGTGAGGGACGGGGCGGAGGAAGAAGTGTCCTTGATGCCAGTCCGCTCTTTATTTGATTTGAAGCTTTGAGTATCTCATTGCTCACTAGAAGGATGATTGCCCCGTTGGAATTACTTTAATCAGAAGGTGTGACAGGGGAATTCGAGGTTTGGAACGCAAACCACTGGATTACAATTTAGAGCTTAGGAGGAAAGATAAGGTACAACATATCTCAATTCAGATAATAATATTGTTTGGCCTTTTGTAAGCAATGCGAAGACGTCTTCCACGTGGTTTTAAATAGGTGTTCCTGTGAGGCACCCTCTATAAGCGGAATATAGGTTAGATGTTGCCTGAAAATAGTCTGTTTCCTGGTTTCGGATCTAGTGTGCTATGGTAAATATGCGTTAGCTCAGGCAGTAGTGAGCTTTCGATAATGGAATGGTGCTCACGAACTTTGAGATTTCATTTTCCCAGACATCCAAGACTTGTAAAGCTGTCGGTTAGAGGACAGGAAGGTCTCCAGGGCTAGGTAGCTCACGGATCAATATTGTAACGACCAAGGTTGGCCCGGGTCCTACTCTGTTGTGGGGCCTGGTGTACTAATAATGTGTACCTTTGAGTGGGATTTGGCTTTACCGGTATGTTTTAAATCTGTCCATCTAGCAACTCGTCCATTTAAGACATGGTGCCAGGGCCTATTCGATCCTCCTGCAAGACGATATATCCGCAACACCCAGGCCCTTCTCTACTTTGGAAAAGACATAGGCATAAATAGGCATAGCCACCAACGCTACTGTAATGTGGTAGAGCGTGGGCAAACTAGCCCAATCCCCAGTAGCGAACTCGACGTGCGGGCGATACGACTACGCTAGGGACTGTACTGTTAGCTGTGTAATCTTAGCCTCCTTGGCGTACGGGATAACGTAAGCATATTCAACATCGGCCTTTCCCGGCTCGCCAGTGGCGGGGATGTACTTGTATGTCAGCAGCCTGTAGTCCTTGGTAATAGTATTGGCTGGAATCCCCTTAGTGAGCGGCTTGGTATTGGTTGATAATTTATTTAGTTAGGTACTGAAGAAGGTGGTCCCCCGCCACGAAAAGTGCGCGTTATAGGCGCTATCTTTATTATTAATATTAACGTTAATATCGTAAAAGACTTTATTTATACCGAGTTTATTACAGCCCGAGATAATAAGGTCGGTTAGGTTTTTAAATATAACGGGGAAGTAGGTACCGTACACAGTGGTCCTATCCCAATATACTCGATATTATAAATGTACAGGCCGCAATGCGTATAGCCACCGCCGCCTAGCCAGGACATATTACCCACTGTGGTGGTGAAGAGGCTGGCGTAGGCTGCCGTGCCGAGGCGCCGCTTGAATCGGAATGACGGCGTGGGCAGCAGCGACTGCAGATATATTTTAGATGTTTTGAACATAATAGATACCTTTAAAAAGGTACGCTCGTTATGTCCGCCGTGTAAGCGTCTGAAACCATCCTAGTAGGGGCCGGGACACGGCCCAAATGCGATGGGCATTCTGCGAAACGCAGGCGGTCGCTGGGACCAGAGCCATGCAGCGAAGGCGGTGGTTACGTGGTCGCCCTCGTTATAGCTGAAGTTATACTTTGTAAATATATCCTCGTCTTACCGCTTAAGCTTTTTCAGGCAGAGGATTTACCCGCATTAGGTTTTTTTTATATAACTAGAGACGGTCTAGCACTTACTCAGAGTCAGTTCCCGCGGGGAAAACAGTAACAAGCGCTACAGCGTCCTCAATAGCCTAAGCTACACCTTACCCTTACACTTCAGGCGGGAAGTAGGCATTAAAATAAATAAAAAGTATATAAGCTATTAAGAATACGGGGATAAATACTTACAAGAAATAAATAAGTAAGTGGCGTCCTTAAAAAGCATAAGTTTCCCGTTTACCTATTATGTCGATTTTTCCCTGTCCAGGTTCTAACGAGCTTACAGTACTGCAAGATCAGCCTTTTCAACCAGCTATTACAAAACTGGGTTAAACCCCTAAAGTAATTTAACTAGCTACAAGGCGCTAGACTTAAAAGAGGTACGTAGTTTAATATAAACTACCTTAAAATATAACATTTCCTTACTTAAAAGGTTATATAAATTAATCCTCTAATCACTACCATTCCATATCGTAAGGGTACAGTAACAATCTAATAGTGGGTGCGTTACGGCATCTTTTAATACAGTAAGGAATCGAAAAAGAGATAATCGTTTCCCCGGCACTAGAAGGCTTAAATCTGTCACTACCCAGGGCTATCTCCCTCGTTCTAGACTTTAAATATAAGCCAGTTAACTAGTAAAACTTAATATCTAATACTCAGAGTTAAGTATTTACACGTGCTTTATCAGCACCAATAAGTATATTTACAGACATTAAAGCCCCATCCACCAGAACCAGACGGCCTGCCTCGTAATTAATATTAATAATCTTAATAACCGTGTACATAACCACGGGAATACCCTTTCTGTTTTAAGCTATTACAGCCTCCCATAACCTCTTGAATAGACACACCTGGGAGACAATATACCATAGATACTACCACCTTTACTTAAAGGGGGAAAAATTATACTCCTGGGACAAATTTCCAGCTAGATCGAGGTTAACACACGTTTACATTTTACGCCCTTTAAAGGTCTTAGCAAGAAGACCCTATTATCACATCAGGCCATTTGAGTTTAAGCCAAGATATACTACGTTATTTTCCTCCTGGTGATAACTGGGTGGTTGTTCGTAGGGTTTCCCCTATGTGTCTGTTAGCCGGCATCTCCAATAGGGTTTAAACCGAGAAATAAACCTCAACCTTATAGCCCTAATAATGAAGGGCGATGGCGGCCGCCAATGCGTTTATCCCCGAGCCAATAATAACGATTGTGAGGGGATTCGACATAGTTTAAGAGGAGTCTAAAGCGCGCGGTGTGTGAGCAGTATAAAGGTACGTATAATAAGCGCAGGTAGGGGACGTTTGTTTAAACTGGGTTATGTTGAGAAATGATAAGTTAACGATTAAGTTAAAAGCACTGGAAAAACGGTTATCCAAGTAGACTGGTGCAGCCCAAAGATACACACCAATACAGCGCGCGCGTGCGCGATGTGATGGCCAGTGTACTGCGTGCATTTTATGGTGCGCAGGCGGCCAATATCTGCGCAGGACTTAGTTATCTTAGCCTTTTTAGGTGTAAATATGGGTCGACAATCAGACCATAATCATTATTAGGCCACGCCCAGCGGAGCGGCGAGAGGCTACATCCGGCGTTCTTTCATTTCCAAACGCCTTTATATGCCTTATCGGCCCCAACCTAGAGATTCCAAAGAACGGGAGACCAGACACCAAAATACAACCACACCTCTCCATACAACTGGAACAACCATGGCAGAGCCCCAAAAATACCCCTGGAAAGACAACAACCTCCACCCCATCCAGCGCGTCATTACCAACCATAACGGTAAAGGTAAGTCCGTCTTTTCATTAGTAATACTCAAGGACCTCCCCAGCAAGATTATTAATACACCCACCCTGTTCCGACTTAAGTACTACATTAATAAAACACCTATGCCTCTTACTAATAGTAATAATATTAAGGTATACGCCAGGTATTTGGAGAACCCTCCCGGAATTATCATCCCCGGTACGGGAAGTCGCCAACTTTCTTAATTTACAATCTACTAACACGAGATACAACAAATAAGCAGCACAATAACTCGATATATCGACATGCCGCCCGGGGCGACAAACCCCATACACCGAACCGTCAGCTTGGACTATGGCGTGGTGCTAGAGGGCGAGATAGAGGTAATGTTGGACTTGGGCGAGTTGCGGCTGCTGAAATGCGGCGACCTTGCCGTCCAGCGCGCCACGATGCATACGTGGCGTAATACGAGCTCGACGGAATAGGCGCACATGCTCTACTTTTTACAGGAGGCGGAACCGCTTAAGATAGTCGGGACGAAGCTGGCCGAGGACTATAGGGGGCTGGCTGGGGTGCCTAAGAGCAAGGATTGACGAGGAAAGCCTGCTTTTATTGTCTGAGAATGATTAGTAGTACGGTAGCTCGCAGGGATTTTAAAAACAAAAATAACATGGCAGAAAATGCATTTTGGGCGTATGAACGTAAACCCGACCATGCATTTCGCGGTCTGCTGTTTTGCCAGAGAGCCCCCGATTTATGGATGTGGATTTTGGCAGCCCGTTGCACGTTAGTTTGCGTAGCCGTGGCCACGTTTTGCAAATCCATAGATTTAGCGCCTTCCAGGGCCTTCTGTCAGATAACATTTTACACTGGATTCGGTGTCGGCAGCGCCGAACCTACCAGCAGCGACGCCATCGCCATGGCCCATACAAAAGAGCTACTTCTTTCGCTCACGACCACAAAAATTCTGGCCAAGCCCACACCAGAGTAACCTCTTGTTCAGGAAACCGATAACCCCCTACCTCTCCTTCTAGAACACCCAATCTTCATAATGGCTGTCGAGAACATTCATGACGATCATCCAAACCTCTGTATCGCAGCCTTTGGCGTCTTCTCGAAACAGCCCATTATCTTTGGTTCTTTCTTTCCAGCCTCCGGAAACCATTGCCTTTGAAAATAGGCGAGGCCAAGATGACGTTGGCATGACAAAACGAGAAAGGTCACCAGCTCATTCAATACAGTACTGCCTTGTGAGGCTTCGTTGTCCTACAGAAAGTGGCTCATCCCTGGCGGTGATGTTATCCTCGGCCGGCGGCGTAGGTTCCACTGGTGTCGGGACCTCAGCTAACTATGGATATTCAATGGGCAACGCAGGCTCAGCGGTCTCTGGGTCGGTAATGGGCTCGGTCGGGACGGGGTCATCTTTACCACTGCCCCTTGGAGCAAACGGTGCATTGGGGTTGCTAAGCGTAAATAAGAAAATCCCCGCAGTGACCAACCCATGGCGTAGCTACACATTATGTTCAGGGTCAAGAAGAGTGTAGAAACAGTGAGCTGAGCATCGCCAATGTTTTATGTTATGAATGTCATCAGAACAATCCGTTCAACTTTTTCACTTCTAGACTTAATAGCAACCAGACCTGGCCTTCCATCCTTTGTCGTATCCATCATTGCGAAAACACCTGAACTTGGACAAAACCTGATGTGCCGCCTCTGCGTCAAATAGCTAACAAGCTTAGATGCTCGAAGCCTTCTTCTCGAGCGAGCGCATAGACGATGTCTTCAGAGGACTGGTCAGGTACTTTGGTCTTGATTGATGTGATGGCGGAATCCAAGTTCCCTGTGTTGTTTGTGACCTGAATGGTGGTCGTCTGCGGCGATGCTGTTGTAGTTCTGATTGCTGCTAGAACTGTAGAGCCGTTTCGGTACCAACCCAGCAGCGCGTATATCGATTTGTTATGGCTCCGCTCAAAAGACGTCTGCTGGCTCTTCAGAGGGTGGAAGTCTCACAAGGCTGATCTTCGGGTAAAGAGGCTTTCCGAAGTTTTTACCTCCGACTGGGACGCGTGGGATGTCAGAGATCGAATCCTGCCGTTTATCCAAATTGTGGCTATAGGTCTAGGCAATGGCCTACCTTATGCACAAGTCGTCCTACCCAAATTGTACCTTGGGTTGATGTTCTTTCCAAAAGGGCCAAAATAGTCCCATTGGATAATTACTCCAACCGTTGCAGGATCTCAGCCTGGAAAGGTTGTATAGCTGCACAGACCTGTTGAATTGCAGACCCAGATGTTGAGGAATCGACTGCTGTCCCAGCCTGGGGATCCGCTTTTGGCAAGTTTCATTCGACTGTTGGTCTGCTTGCTAAACCTTGAGACGGAAGTGCTACAGTGCCACTTTCATGGTTGTCACTACCTTGTAATAGATGAAAAGAGCATGCTGGGGCTTGGTCTGTTTGTCCAAGCCCAGACTACTCTGTCATGTTCGTTGCCTGCAGCATCTCGTTTTGTGAGGAAAAAAACTAAGGTAATGTTGGGGTTGCCAACGCGATCTCGCCAACGCGAAGGCACGTCCTCAATGTCCTTGTTCAGAAAATTGAAGTCTCTATTCAGAGCGTCGATCTGACTTTCAATTTTGTTCTATAGAGGTTTTTTTGGGCTTACGTGTGCCAAACCACATGAAACACCACAGGGATACGAATGTGCCCAGTGATCCTATTTGTCCAGGGTCCACTTTGATCCAGAACCACCGATATGTTTGCGCGTGCGTTTTTGTGCGGACTGTCAGTTGCTAGGCCTTGTTCGTGAAGGTGATGGGCGCCGCATGAGAACAGAATATCCTCTTCGATTGCTTCCGCCGGGCCGTCATTGCTGTCAGGTCCAGTGCCAGCCATTGTTTTGTATTGAAGTCGATGAAAGCAATGTAATGTGCTGAAGCTGACCGGTGAAGGGGAGGGGTCATGCAACAGCCAGTTCACTTACCCTAAAATCAACACTACGAATTTCCCTTTCCTTCTTCGGAACTGAGCGAGGGGGTCACTGTTCTGGGCTGCCTCGGCTGCAGTTGCCACATGTCTAAAATGGCGTTGGAGCTACGAGGACCCTGTTTTGGGGCCGTCATCGCTACCACTTATTTGCGTTTTCCTTCTCCAACTACAGGAGAAGAAAAACCTGCAATTTTAACATGTCGATAAATCATGTATATTATATTCGGATTCCAAAGTGTGTGTGAGGAAAGGCATGTACGCCGGATCAAGGTGGGCATACTGGCAGCGAGCAAGAATCGAAAAGATTTTAACCCGGCCTGAGTCGAGAGGTGGGCGAGGGCCGTGGTTTAAAATACCAGGTGTTGGTTGGTGTGCTAGGGGTCGTGTGTGGTGTGTGGAGTGCCAGGGGTATTTCCTTACAGTGGATCACAAGATCGTAGATAGTCCAAGGATATCTCAGTGTAAGTACTGCAAAGTAGTGTTATTATCATTACTGAATAAGGGGACAAAGGAGACCTTCTTGCCGCATTGGCGATGCTATTTACAATGGTGATCTGTAGTCATCGTTCTGTTCTATGCAGAGCCATAGTCTTGGCACAGAGCACCCCCGGATCAAGTCTCTCAGCTCAGCACAGGCCCGGCAGCTGCGGACATCTGGCACAGCTGCACGAACGGGGCAGACAGAATTCGTACTATGATTGGCTGAAAGGCAGAGGCCGTGTTTTGGGACTGCCAGCCCGTACTTTGTATGCCCAGTCCTTGGGCGACGAAGTGAAGTCGTTGTGGAGCCGAGAATTGGGCCCAGGTCTTGTGCTCACGCTCAGCACCAATGGAGGGTGTCGCAACTTATTTTTCTCGCCTGTTCTGTCTCTTAAGTACCTCGTGCACCAAGTGCTACGACACTCAACGACTTCTACACTGTAGCGACCTTCCTGATCTCGCTAAGTACCCATCCACTCACTGTTACGTGCTTATCTGCAAGGCTATGTTCGCCAGAGCGCCGAGCTGCGTCGGACCACTCGCCAGCGCCCGAAAATTGAAGTACGTGTCTATAGCGAGAGCCGAGGCTGTTGGAATCGGACAGCTTCTAAACTAGTCTATCATATACTAGTAAGCTACACACACCAGTATATTTTAGGCTTCTCTTAAGGGTGCACCCCCTCACTGGGGGTTAGGGTTCTGTATGGAGAAATTTATAGTAAAACATGGCGTTCAAATGCAAATGACAGTGTTCACAAATCCGCACCATGGAGTGAAATAACCACAACCCTCCAACCCTTAATCCTTCAGCCTTGCAGGCGTGCGTATAAGCCTACCGCTGCGTGTTGTCTTATTAGGAGCCTTAGGGAAGATTTCCGATTCTCCCATACGTTTTTTGGCAAGGGCACCCTTTACAGCCCTTTTCCTGGACTTATTTGTACTATCCTTAGGCTGATAGATAGTAGTAAAGGGCGACTTTTGCTCTTAATTATTAGAAGGGTGTGCGGCTGAGCTGGAGGCTAAGCTTAGGGCTCCGGCTCCGCCTTAAGGCTTAGTTCAGGGCTGGGGGTGCCCTTGATACGACTACCACGGGTTATAACCTTCCGTTTAACTTAATTACACAGTTAAGGGGAGACTTTTATCTCTATAGCCGATACTTAACGACAAATACTGGGCTAAAGAGCGCTGTAGTTACCTGTAACAGGCCTGGAGACCGTCTTTTTAAGTCGCTTTCGTACCGTGGATTTTTGGGAGGTAACAGCCTTTACATTGTAGATTTACAGGTAAGGGTCTTGTGACGACCCTGCAGGCCGTCACTTGGGCCGGGGCGGCCCGACAAATCCCCCGCAGAAGGAACCGTGCGGGAAGACGGTGTACACCGTCTGGGCGCACTGGGCCAGGGGTGCAAAGACCCAAAGCCCCTACGACCAATAAGGTGCTGCTCGCAACATGCTAAGTGCTCGCATCGTAAGCAGGAGAAACCTTACGAGCAGAACGCTTACGCAGTGCAAGGTGCTTGCATAATAAGCACTTGTGACGTTATGAGCAAGGTACGAAATACCTTTTAGTTAATTAGTATAGATAGTTATAATTATACCTATAACCACCGTAAGGGACTCTGGTTCCTTATATTAATATTTAATTATTTATTTATATCCTACTGTTTAAACTCACCTTTATACATTATAATAATAACGACCTATAGTAATATTAAACCCCTATTTAAGAGTGCTAACTTAATAAACCGTCTTCGGAACGCCCCTTACCTGTTAACGTCCTGCTATACGTTTTATCTTAACCTGCACTAGTCTTTTTAAGGCTTATATTAGGTGTAAGTTGTAATACGATATTAACGTCACAGTTTTAAATGCTGTTTATTAAATTCCCAGACACCACCTTCCTCCCACTATTAACATATTAACTTTTAGAAAAGGTAAGGAGCTTAAGGAGGCCCAGGCTTAGTCTTAGCTCCCTATAGTTAATAAGTTAGTTATATACCTTAAAAAGTTAAACCTTAACTAATAGGGGCTGGTTAAGGAACTTAATAAAGCCTTCCCTAAAGATATTAAAAGCCACATCAGCTTTATCGAAAAACTCCAGGCTTAACTTAACGCTGTTAAGCTGGAAAATAATAACTTTAAGGGTTTATAGAAGAAATAAGTAAAGCTTCCTTTACCGTTACGTTTTAAAAGAGACTTTACATAGTTAGAGTCCTAGATAACCCAGCTTTAGAGCTATATCACCTATTATAATAAGCAGTTCTTTGAAAAAGAAGGAAAGGTCAGGTTTACTAAAGCCCTATTAGATAAAGTAGCCACTCGCTAATATAAACCTTATGTGAAGATAATTAATAACCTCTCTGTAAATAGAGTGTGTAAAAAGGCCCCCGAGACTTAAGCTCTTTTTAATAACTTTAATATGTTTATTAACTAACTCCAGATTAAGTTCAAAAAACTAAACACCCTTAAGCAGGCTAAATAGCGCCTTATAGCCTTAAGGCAGACATCCTTAATCTTTAAGTTCTTTATACATTTTAAGCTAAAAGTAGTAAAAACTAAGCTTAATTAAAAGGCCCTAATAATACTGTTTTAAAGCGGTTTAAAAGAGCACGTTATTAGAGACCTTTACCAGGAAAACTAACTAGACTGTCTATAAAAGCTAGTTAAAATGGCCATTAAGACCGATAATTGGTATTATAATCACTATTATTAGAAGAACTTTTAAAAGGAATAAACCCCTTACCAGTTAAAAAAGGGGAACTAGTTAATTGTAATAAGTTATCACCCTAGATTAATGGATATTAGTATAATAAACCGTTAAAACCGACCTAACTGTAATAAACCCTAATAATAACAGTAGTAGAAGCAGCCTAAGGACTTATCACAAATCTAATACTTTAACTGCGGTAAAAAAGGCCATATAATATAGTAATACCTGTTATTAAAATAAGTTAGTTAGAAACCAGTTTTAAAAGGAGGAAAACACGTTAAGTTTAATTTAAAAGACATTTATATTAAGATAACAGGTAATAAAGAAGATTATATTTAAATAGATAAGTGTAACTTAAATAATAAGGAAAAAGAGGAAGAACCTTAAGATATAGTATACCCAGTCCTTAAGGGTGTCTTAGAAGAGTTAGTTATAAAAGTGCAGGTTATAAAAGACTAACTTTAAAGTGGAAATTTAGAACCGCTAAAGGTGTAGGTTATAAAAAACTAACTCTAGGAAAAGATGTTCCAGTTAGCTGTTATAGGCCTTAAAAACCTTACTTTATAAGCCCAGGAACTAAGGAAGTCTAGGAAGGACCTTAACTCAGACCTTACTAAAGTAGTAAAGGGAGTTGAAGAACTAGCCCTTTAAGCCACCTAAGCGGTAAAGTAAGTCTTAAAAGGTGAAAGAGAATAAGTTAAGAGAGTTAAATTAAAGAAATAAAAGTTCTTCTTAACTATACCTATTAAAACTCTTAAACACTTTAAACATATTAAGTGGATTAGCACCCTTACCTTTTTAGAAGAAGGATAGCTTAAATAGCTGCCTTGTATTAAAGCTGGTATGCCTTAGACTGGCATTTTAAGGATCCTTTAAGAAAGTATAAAGTAAGTATACTAATAGAGAGTCTAGGAGTTAAAGGAAAGATATTAGGAATTAGTAAACGAAATAAAGGACTTACGAGTTAAAGGCCTTATAGTAACGTTTAAGGATAGAGTAATAAAGGTTAGATTATAACTTTATAACAGAGTTTACTTCACTAATTAACTTAAACACTAACTTGTTAAGGAAGGCCATTTTATAGAAGAATAAGCTGGGCTATTACTACTTAAGTTTTAAGAAGAGGTTTAGGAGAAGTAGCACACTTAAAGGTAAATAGAAGAAGAAAAGGAATAAGGCGCCACTTCACCCATTCTATACTTTATAACTATAGCACTTATAATTAATATAAACTACCTTAGTTACAGGGACGTACTGTAGATTAACTATATATATAATAACTATACTTTTAACTAATATAGCGGGTTTAAGGCTTTTTATAACCACTTCTCTAATATATAGAAACGGGATTACACTATTATAAGGATAGAATTAAAACTGGCCTATTACCAGGTCTCCTACTCCTTAATAAGAGAATTTAGTAATAAATAGAAGGTCACTATACTTAACTAAGCTCCCACTATATATTAGTAAGGAGGGGTATTTAATAACTACCTAGTTATAACGTGTTTATTACACCTTAATGGAAAAGTTAAAGAGTGGTAGAAGTGAAAGGATTACTAACAGGTTTAAGAGTAAAAAGATATTACTGTAATCCAGTCTTATAAAATATATTATTAACTTATTAAAGACTTTAAAAACATCTAACTGTTTAAAGTTAACTAAACGTTAAAGTGTGAAAACTTAAGAAAGGTTAATTGTTAGGTTTATTAAAGCTGCCTGTTCTTTTAGAAGGAATTAAGAAAAGGTTACAGGTCCTTTAAAAGGGCTGGAAACTAGTAATTTATTAGTTAATAAAAACCCTAAGAAGAAGGAGAGGCATTTAAAAGTTAAGCTAGATAAGACTTTAAGGAAAGATAATTATTATAACTTAGATATTAAAGGAGTATAAGTATTATTTTATTAATGTTAACCTAATAAATAGAAAAGGGAGGCCGTTTAGGGTAAAAGTAGTAATTAGTAGTGGGAGTGCTTCTAACCTAATACACCCCTTATTAGTTAATTAAAGGAAACTCCTTAATAAAGAGTATAAAGAGGCTATTCCCATTTAAAATAAAAAAGGAGGCCTATATTAGTATAATAATGGTAAAGTCACCTATTACTTACCACTTTTAATTAAAGTGGACAGGGATAAATAGTAAGTGGACTTTAACGTTACATTAGTTATAAGATATAATATAATCTTAAGTTTACCTTAACTGGAAAAGTATAACCCTGTGATTAACTAAAGGAGTGGCTACCTTACTTTTAATAAATCCCCCAGCTGTAATCACCGTTTAAAGGAAGCTAAAAAGGCATTAAACCACTTTAAAGGCGTATAAAGCACTTAAAAGCACATTAAACCCTTAGAATTAAGTACAGTTTAGGTTAGGTTTACTAAGATAGTTAAAGGATTAGAAAGTCTATTATATTACTTAAATAATAATTTAAAAGGTGGAAAAAAGCAAAAAGCTAATTTATAAATAAGTGAAGAAGTTAACTTATTTAAGGTACTTATAGAATATAGGAAGTTTACCCTGTTTTAAAAAAAGATACTATAATTATTAGATTATAAACTGTGGGACTATAAGATTAAGTTAAAGCCGGGAGTGAAACTTTACAGTTTCCAGCCTTATTACTTAAACCCCTAACAGGTTAAAGCCTTATAAGAGTATATTAATAAAAACCTAAAGAACGGGTTTATTATAAAGTCTTAGTCCCTAGTAGGGTATTTAGTGTTATTTATCTTAAGAAAGGGAGATAGTAAATTATATATAGTTATTAATTATTAAACGTTAAATAAAGATATAATTAAGAATTACTACTTATTACTACTTATTATAGAAATGTAAAAGTAGATTATTAAGGTAAACTGGTTCTTTAGCCTTAATTTCTCTATAGGATTTAATTATATTAGAGTAAAGGAAGAGGATAAGTATAAGACGGCCTTTCGGACTTATAACAGGTATTACTAATATTATATTATACTAATAGGATTAATAAATACCCTTATAACCTTTTAAGGCCTTATTAATAATATTCTCCACCCCTTCCTTAATAAATTTATCTTTATGTATTTAAACGACGTTCTAATTTATTTTAAACTTTAAAAGAATATTAAAAGTATATATAATAGGTTTTAACAGCTTTTAAAAAAGTAAAACTGACAGTAAACTTAGAAAAAAGCCATTTCCACATTTAGGAACTAAACTATTTAAGGTTTAGAGTAACCTTTAGCAAGCTTAAAATGTAAGTGGAGAAGATAAAGGTAATTAGGGACTAGTTTACTTTAAAAAACTAAAAAGAGTTATAAGCCTTTATTAGCTTTACGAACTTTTATTAATATTTTATTAAGTACTTCATAAAGATTATAAAATTATTATATAAGTTTATAAGAGAGGGTAAACTATTTAAGTGGATTAATAAATAATAAAAGGTGTTTAAGGACCTTAAGTATACCTTTATTATAATACTAGTCCTGGCCCTCCCTGATTTCTTAAAGCCTTTTTAAGTTAAGATAAACTCTTTAAAATTCACAATTAGTAAAGAACTTAATTAAATCTAGGATAATAGAAAACGCTACCTAGTTACCTTCTTATTAAAAGGAATCTATAACCCAGCCTTATAATATCTAATTTATAATAAAGAACTAATAATAATTATTTAGTACTTTACTAAATAGGTATTATACTTAAACGGTATAGAAGAATTAGTCTAGGTTTTCTTAGATTATAATAACCTTTAATACTTCCTAATAAAGGAATTTAGTTTACAGTAAGTATAATAGGCAGAATTAATAACCCTGTTCCACTTTTAGATTTACTATATTAAAGGGAAAGATAATAGGTAAGTTAATACTTTTAATTAGAGATAGGATTATAAGGATGTTAACTTAGCCCTAATCCCCATTATTATATTTAATAAAGTAGAGAACAGTACCTTAAAACATATATTATAAGTGTTAGATAACTAGACGTTAGAATAAATTATTAACGTTTATATAAACTTATAAATAAAGTATAACATTTATTAATAATAGTAGGACTTTTAAGTAAAAAGGTTAATAAAGGGAACTTATAAGTATAAATGCCCTTTAAGAGACTTCTTAAGGCATTTATAAAACTGTGGTAAAGAGTGTTTAATACACTTAAATTATAATAAAACTGGTTATTAGCTAGAACAGCTATTAAAAGGTGTAAATAACACATTTAAACTAAAAGTAAGGCTTTAATATTAAGAGAAACCGTATATTTATAACTTAGATAAACGGAAGAAGTATATCTAATAGGTTTATAAGTCTTAACTTAAAGGATATATAGGCCGGGTTAAGACTCTCACTTAAGCTTAATACGCATACACCTTCCTGGGAATGAAAAAACTAGTTAAGGAAATAATTAATAACTGTAACATTTACTATTAAAAGCAGAACTAACGTTATAAGCCTTATAAGCTTCTTAAACCACTCCTTATACTATAAGCGCCATGGAGTTCCATCTTGCTTAACTTTATCACTGGGATTCCAGAGTCTAGGGACCTTATTATAGGAGTTACTTATAACCAGATCCTTATAATAATTAACAGATTAATAAAATAAGCCTACTTTTTACCAACCTTAAAGGATATAACTGTGGAGTAACTTACTTATAGAGGACGCATCCCCGTACTATGGCTCTTGTCTCACTTGTACTATGACCCCACTTAATCCTCATACATAACCCTAACCCTGTGATAATACCCACCCCCCTCCAATGCCGCGCATCTGTGACAGCTGTCAGCCACACACCCCGAATTCCAACCCCACCATTTGCCACCATCACTAAGATTACCACCCACAATCGCGAATAACTTCCACAAGGCGCGAACACCGCGCAAATCGTTGAATTAAGCCGCAAACACCTCCAATCAATTGCCCCGTCGATTCTGATACGAAATGGCCCCTCTCGACGATGACGGCGACGAGTGGAACGATTGCTCTGACGGCGATAGCGATTGTGATAGCGATCACAGCGATCACGGCGATGTTCTTCCATTCTCGAACCCTCCCCCAGGCCACAGGCTCCTCACACACGGCTATGACTCCCTCGAAGACCTAGTCGCCGAATTGAACGATTACTGCGCCCAGGCGCGTTTTTCGGTTATAAAGCTACGGAGCGTCAACCTAGTCAAAGGCTTTGGCTACTCCAGGGTAGATTTTGGCTGCGCCAGAGGCAAGATACGTCGCTCTGAGGCCCATTCTCGCCGTATAAGTACAGTAAAGGTCGGTTATACGTGGGAGGGCTTAGTTAAAGCCCTTCTCGTTGATGGTTAACGGCCCTAGCGTTTCTCAGTCAAGGCAGGCTGTGAGAACCACCAGAATCACAATTACGAAGACTGGTAAGTAAGTAATAAGTTTACAGACGCCCACGTCGCCTTGATTAAAGAGTACATCGATCGCCCTGCTGTGAGGACTTGAGAACTGGCTACAGAGCTTCGGAAAGCGTTTCCAGGTATCATTCTTTCTTAACGCAAACTATAGACCTGTTACTAACCTTCTTGTTATGATTAGGTATTGTCTTCACTTAGCGTTAATTACGGAACTGCTGTTACTGACTGCGAAAGAAGGAGATGGCTGGCTATAATCCATTCCCTGCAACTATGAAGCTGCTTAACGAGAAGAATATTCCCTACAAAGTCAAGTGGGCGGTAGCCTTAAACGATAGCGACGAGCTGAGGAAACCAGAAGGTCTGTTCTGGACCACAGACTGGTGTAAGAAGCAATGGCGACAATACCACTGGGTTCAGCTATATGACAACACTTATAAAACGAATAATAAGAACCTGGCGTTCTTCCAAATCGTCGCCCTCAACTATCTTGGAATAGCGTTCTCTTACGCCTTCGGCCTTATAAATAACGAGTAACGGGAGGGATTCGATTGGTTGATGAAGCAAGTTAACGCTGTGAGGGAAGAGATTGAGGCGCTGCTACCGCTTGTTACTATTACCGATTACGACACTGCGATGAGAGGCGCTGTTGCTGATGTTTATCCTCTTGCTAAGCCTTAAGTCTGTGTGTTCCACCTCAACATGAACGCTACAAAAAACATTAAGTCGAAGTGGAATAAGGAAGCTGCAGCTTGTGTTGCCGCCTTACTTGGTATCAATCAGCCTTTGAGTTAAGCCGAGGAGGAGAGCAATCTAGATCAAGCCCACGCAGAGAGTGTTAAGGATCATACCAATATACAGGCCGACAATCACCTTACCTTAGCGCCAGAGGCCGTCGAATACTTGATAGCTGGCCTTTACAAGCTCTGGGAGACTGTTGTCTATGCTCCTACCCTCGAGGACTTCAACATCGCGTGGGAGAAGCTTAAGGCTTACTTCTATCAACAGACGGCAATTATATTGTATTTTGAGGACAACTGGATGCCTCTAGCTAAGGAGTGGGCCACCTGTTACTGTAATAAACGCCTCAACTTCGGCTAGAGGATTACGTTGCCGGTAGAGTCTATTAATTGATACTTTAAGTCCTTCATTATTACTGGAAGTAGCTCTATTCGAGAGTGTGTGCTCCAGTCGATAGTAATGGTCAACACTATGGAGGAGAATATTAAGGAGGCAATGAAGGCAGAAAAGGGGCGCTTGCGGTTCGACTTTCTAGGTAAAGATTAGCTTGGAAAAGCGCCTTATAACGTCTCCTCGAAAGCATTAGGTCTTGTTTAGAATCAGTACAGGATTATGCTTAGCGCTTTACCGACTCGAACTAATCTAAACCCCACGCCTTTCGAAGACTGTACTGGGAGTTTTATGAAGCAGTATGGTATCCCCTGCAGCTACGACCTCTACTTTCGCTATAAGGATAAGAAGCTATCCCTAGTTAAGGAAGACTTCTATCCTTTCTAGTGGTTGGTTAGAAGTCTTTTTGACGAGGATCATTACTTGCGGTATTAAGAGTTTGACTGAGTTATAAGCCTTAGGGGTAGACCACGGGGCTCTGACGCCTTCACCAGTAACCCCAATGCCCTAAGGCTCACGGAACCGCTCCTACAGGGCAGCTAGGAGGTTATACTAGCTACCCAGCTCCCTACACCACTTAGCTAAACTGGTAGCACTATCGTTGTTACTAGCTAGAGTGCTCAAGGCTCCAGGCGAGGCTCAGGGGCGCTAAGAGGTGGGAATAGAGGTAATATAAGAGCTAGGGGCGGTGTGAGGACTACAGGCTGTCAGTCTGGCCTGGACCTAAGCATTCGGCGTGAGCCCTTACAGTGGGAAGGTATACAGCTTGACAGGGCTCTGGAGACAGTTCTGGGCGGTACGAGCAGTACTCCAACGTCGAGCAACCCCGGCAGAGGTGGTAGAAGCGCCCGTAGGGGTAGGGGCAGTTCTATGACGGTATCTGGAAGCCGTACGGTATCAATAACATCAGGAATAACGAAGAAGACACGAGCCACGCGAGCCTCTACGCGAGCCTCTACGTAAACCACACAGTCGTAAGCAACGGAGGCAATTGTGGGCCAATTAGAGGCTGAGGAAGGCGCTTAGTCAGCACTGTAGATAGTGGTGATAGTAGTCAATTGTAATTTTATTGCAGAAATGGAAGAATTGGCCCTGTTTTGCTGTGTGAGCGTTGTTTGCGTGCGTTGTAATTGATGGGGTTGAACGCGGTCGCATTCTGGCAGCTGGCACGCATTGGAGGGGG